>Ga0098048_1000072_pt1 | contig 47106 bp, 69 predicted proteins | sample 13_taG_FD_75052 | JGI IMG/M metagenome (GOLD analysis project Ga0098048, IMG submission 75052) | Marine viral communities from the Subarctic Pacific Ocean - 13_ETSP_OMZ_AT15268 metaG | ecosystem: Environmental > Aquatic > Marine > Oceanic | place: Pacific Ocean | collected 2015-01-16 | reverse complement strand
GAATCTGTACATCATACAAATTTTGTAAATAAAGCAGATATATTAGAATCAGGAATCCAGATTGTACAAGAAAAAGGCGGCTGGGTCGTAAATAATTTTATAGATGATGTAAATTGTACAGCATTGTCAATAGGCGAAGATTATCTAAAAGAATATTATATTGTAGATAGCACTAACAGATTTATATTATTAGATAAGTTTAGTATTAATTTAAAAGAATTTGCAACACAAAAAGAAATAAAAATTAGTAATTGCTCATCGCACAAAACAGTATCGGTTTTAACTAATAGTAGTCATATACCGCACGTACATACAATAGGATATAAACATGAAAGTAATTGATCAAGATATAATATTTTTAAGTTATGATGAACCTAACGCTGAAGAAAATTATGCAGACTTACTAGCCAAAGTTCCATGGGCAAAACGTGTACACGGAGTAGAAGGTTCAGATGCTGCACACAAAGCATGTGCTGACCTGAGCGAAACTGAAAATTTTGTTACTATTGATGGCGATACAATTATTGATCCTAAGTTTTTAGAAGTAGATCTTGATTTGAATAAACTAAATGCAACAAAAGATTATCAATTTAGCTGGGCTGGTAAGATAGATGTAAATGGACTAATGTACGGTAACGGTAGTATAAAAATGTGGACAAGAAATTTTGTAAAAAATATGAAAACACATGAAAATACAGACGGCTCTGATGACACAAGTATAGAATTTTGTTATTTTGATAATTATCTTCAACTAAACGAAAATTTTTCAACTAGTATTATTAGTTCAACTCCTCAACAGGCGTGGAGAGCAGGATTTCGTGAAGGCGTAAAAATGTCGCTAAACAGAGGATCGGTAATAAAAGATTTAGAAAAGTTATGGTGGCAAAATTATAACAGACTGTTAGTTTGGACTATGGTTGGTGCAGATATAAAAAACGGATTATGGACTATATACGGCGCTAGAGAAGGTGTTTTTAAAACAATGTGTACAGAATGGGATCACATACAAGTAAGAGACTTCACATACTTAAATAACCTGTGGAATGAAAAACAAAAAACACAAATAACAGGTGATGATTTATTAGAAGCTATAGAAGTTCTAGGAGCTTCGTTAGTAAACGAACTTAAATTACCAATAGGACAAATGCCTTTAGATGAGCAACAGAGTAAATTTTTTAAGAAAGTTTACACTCAGCCTGCAAGAAATATAAAATTATAAAATGAAAACATCCGATGATCTATATCATTTCCGAGATAATGTTTTAAATGAAGTAAGTCCGAGTTTTTGTACAGCAAAATGGAAGCAGGTAACTTTACATTTACATAGTGGACAAACACACAGTTGTCATCATCCCGTCCCGCATAAAATTCCTTTAGATGAAATTGCTGATAATCCAAGTGCATTACATAATACTAAATCTAAAAAACTTCAGCGTAAAGAAATGTTAGAAGGAAAACGTCCTAGTGAATGTGACTATTGCTGGCGAGTAGAAGATTGTAACCCTGAAGCTCTTAGCGATAGAGTATATAAATCTGCAGAACCATGGGCTAGAAATTTTATTGATGAAATTATATCTAAGCCTTGGGATGACGATGTTGATCCTAGTTACTTAGAAGTTAGTTTTAGTCATGTGTGTAATTTAAAATGTAGTTATTGTAGTCCTCAGGTTAGTAGTAAATGGGTAGAAGAAATACAACAGCATGGTGCATATAAAACTAGTAGTAACTTTAATGATTTAGATTGGATTAAAAAGCAAGGAACTATGCCTATACCAAATAGAGAACATAATCCTTATGTTGAAGCTTTTTGGAAATGGTGGCCTAGTGTATCGTCTAAACTACACACGTTTAGAATTACTGGTGGCGAACCATTATTATCAAAAGATACTTTTAAAATTCTTGATTATTTGATAGAAAATCCCTTGCCAAATTTAGAATTTTCTATCAATAGTAATATGTGCTTACCTGATGCTGTAATAGATAAATTTATTGAAAAAATTAAAATAATCTGTAATGAAGGCAAAGTTAAAAATTTTAAAATATTTACAAGTGCCGAAGCACATGGTACACAAGCTGAATATATTAGATACGGACTTAATTATAATAAATGGATTGCAACTATTAGACGTATATTAACTGAGGTGCCTAACTGTACTTTTACTTGTATGAGTACCTATAATTTATTAAGCATGTTTTCTTTTGATAAATTTTTACAGGATATACTATCTATTAAAACTGAATTTGGAGGACTAGGAAAGCCAACACCGATTATACTAGATGTTCCTTATTTAAGATGGCCCGATCATCAAACTATAAAAATTGCCCCAAAAGAATGGACAAAAAACATTGCTAAACAGTTAGAATTCATTCGTAGTAACTTAGAAAACGTAAATGTAAAAAACGGGTTTCATAAATGGGAAGGTGACAAGTTTAGTAGATTACTAGAAGTGTTTGATAACGAAAACTTAACACAACAACAACTTGATATATTTAGAAAAGATTTTGCTATATTTGTTGATGAGCATGATCGTAGACGTTCTACAAATTTTTTAAAAACTTTTCCTGAAATGGAACAATTCTATCAAGATTGTAAACTAATTACGTAATTAGATATTCTTTATTCTTGTTAAATTGTTTTCTTAAGGTCTTGTAATTGTGTTCTAGTACACTACGCATTTCTTGTAACATTATTTTTAGATTGTCGATTGGTATATTATTAATATCATTTATGATTTTATATATCATTTCTAATCTTTTATTGTGGTTAGTTTCATTATCATAACTTTCGTCCCACCATTTATTAAATGTTTGAAATCCTAAACTTTGTAAATGTGAAATTGTACCTACTGGACCTACCATAATAAACGGCCTATGTGCTACAATAGGTTTGATTGTTTTTTCTGTTAGATTTATCATATTAGATGCATATCTAGTTTCAGTTACAACATCAACAAATGCTTTTGAAACACCTTGAATAGTATTTCTTTGCTTATCACTTTCTATATCTACTACATCACTATTTTCAGCGTCCCATAAGATTGGAGTATTTTCTAATTCGTAATGACTTGTTAATATTTTCTCTACAGTTTGCGGACTAAAGTTTGCAAGAGGCAATGTTTTATTATTAAGTAATTGTTTAGTAGTACATAAGTTGTTTAAACTTAACACAGTATCAAAGTCTTTTATTAACAAACCTATTATGTAACGATGGTATTCAAAACGAAGGTTAAAACAAGATATTTTTTTGTCAAAGATATATCTATTATTATCGTTTACAAAATCATCTTTAGTATACATATTTGATGCAATGCTTGTAAAATAATAGTCAAAGTAATCAATTTTTAAGTTATAGTTTTTTGCTATAATAAATGAGTCTTTTTCACAATGATAAATTTTATATTTACATTTTGTTTTAGATAAAATTCTTGAAATAATATCTAATTCGTAGCTACGTACTTCGTCGGGAATAGTTTCTATTGGATAAGTTTCTAGCATATTAAAATTATTTGTATTTGAATATAACCTAAGCACATCTTCCATAAAGAAATATATTTTTTCAATAGAATTTTTTCTTATAAATTTAATAATATCTTTTTCGTTTGTTTGTGTACATCCTGCAAATAAAATTATAACAATCTCTTGCTTAGTAGGTTTGATAACTTTTTTAAGTTTATTTAATAACCTATCTTCCCATTCCGGCCTAATAGATTTAAGTTTAGTTCTTTGGTTTCTATTACCACTTGTAAAGTAAATATTATTATTATGATAAATTTTTAAATGGGCCATTAATTAACGCCAGTAATTTGTAAAGTATATCTATCTTCAATGCCAATATTTGCAGCAAAGTGCGGTACGCTATGTGTCCACATACAATAGTCGCCAGCTTTCCAATTAAATACCGGAAATCCGTCTACTTCAAAATAATGTCCAGATTTCCAGTTTTCTAAAAACACAATCGCTCTTACTACATCTTTAATATTCTTCTTGAATATTTTAGTATATGTTGAGTAGTGATCAACATGAGTAGGAATAATATTATTTGTTTTCATTTTATAAAATGAATACCCACAATCTTTCATATTTAGATCTTTGCTTATTTGTTTAGTCCATTCTGGTATATAGTTTTTTCCGCTATATAATTCCCCGCCGAATGTCATACCGTTGTATACGCCAGTTTCCCATTTATCTTCTTCTTGTAAATTTAATGGTTGTCTAGTGTATTCAAATGACTTAATTTCATTAATGTCTATGTTTAAATTTATATGTCCTAATTTATACATATCTATCCCCTGTGTAAATCTAGTGTGGTGCAATGATGTCCGCCTCCGAGTGTTCTTGAATGAGCAAATGGTACTGTGTAACTTAGTACTCCATTTGCTCTCAGTGCTTGCTCTAGTTTAGGACAGTCATCAATAACTGCCAAGTCTGGACGAATCATAAAGAAGTTTAACAAAATATAATTACTTGCAAATGCTTCTCCTGTAAAACTTTTCTGTGTTAGATCTTTGTCACCTAACCAAATAACTTCCCAGTCTTTAAAACAGAGAGGTAATGATTTCTTTGTAACACGATCTTTATTAACTACAACAAGCCCGTCTGCAACAGGACTAAAGGTGCTATCAATATGTACGCCTCCGTAGGTTTGTGTTACTTCTACAGTATGATTAGGAAACTGTTGTTGTAGCCAATCTGCTCCCTGTCTAGTACCACTAACACTTTCTAAGTATAATAACGTATTGCCTAATCTGCTAATGTTAGCTGCATCAAACTTAATAGTGTTGTTACGTGGTGTGTGTATAACATTCTTTGCATCTTTTAGAACAAAGTCTATATAATCACGCTCTTGTTCTCTACATTCGTATTGCATATTGCAATCAACAACTGTGTCGCCGATGATTAATAATCTATCTCTTGGACAATAATTGTACATTCCATTATTAACCTGAAAGTTATGTACTTTTGGTCTATGTACTATTACACCTTCACTTTCAAGGGTACTAACAAACCTATTTAAATCTAATGTTGCTTCTGCAATAACATGATTTGGGTATGGACCAGGTTCTTCAAAATGACAGCCTGTTGGTCTATTTGCATAGATTGCATCACCGACAATTACTTCCTTTAAACAGTCCCATTCATTTACAGTATTAATCAAAAATATATTCTCCTAGGTACGATGCCCATAATTCGTGTCCCTTAGCATTAGGATGTCCGCAATCTAAAAAGTATTCACCCGGCCTAATATCTTCTCTTTCTACTATAGCCCTAGCCCAGTTTTTTGGAAAGTATCTTTTTGCAAATCTAGTTGTATTTTTTAAATTGATATCTGATAAGTAATCAAATTCAAAAAACGGAATATTGTATTTAAAATTACAACCTTGTGCTTCTGCAAGTAAATTAAGATAGGATTTTTTTGTAAACGTGTCATAATATAAATGTTGAAAGTCACCAAAGACACTAAATTCAATAAATTTAATATTTTTGCATTTGTTTTTTAATTTATTTCGGCAATCGTTAAAATCGTCTTCTATGTGAGAAATTGATTTATTTTTAAAAAACTTGTCTCTAACTTTTACATCTTTACTATAGGAAAAATCAATCATTTCTTCGTTCACTACATAACGTGTTACACCTGACCATCCGGCTATTACTAAATTGTAGTTTTGTTGTTTTAATTCGTCTATTGCTCTATCTGCAATAGCCATATTACCTACGCCAGGCTTGCCTACATTTTTTACTTTAACACCGTACTTTTTTTGTAAAATTGCAGGCCATGCTTGGTCTTTGTTAACTCCGTGACCGTACGTCCAACTGTCACCAACACATAAAATTTTCATTTTATTTTTAACTCCCTACAGTCCGGATAGCTAACTTGTTTTATATCAAAATTATTTTTTAGTTTGTAAGAAGCAAGAGCCTTACTTCCTCTAATACACTCTTCCGGATTCATTTTATAATGAAATCCCAATTCAAATTCTTTTTGATTTATCCAAGGTGATATCGATAAGTCTCTACCGTCATAACGCATTGCTAATAATTTTTTATAACTTTCGAAACAATCTAAAAATATTGCGCCACCTCGACCAATGTCAACAGGTTTGCTGTAGCCAAAGCTAACACACTGTAGTTGTCCTTTACGATACATGTTTGGCTGTAGGCATCTAGCACTATCCCATATTCTAGTATTATGAAATTTGTATTCGCCACTCCATGATTCTTCTATTAGTTCGTAGTCTATGTTTAACTTTTTCATTGTCATTGGGACACTAAGGTAAGTGTACGCACTAAATTTACATTTTGTAATAGTGTCTAATCTCAAACATAATTCAATCGCATGTGTACAGCAATCTGTAGTAACAACATACGGTGAATTAGTAAATTCACTTAGTTCTTTTTCAAAATTTGCGATTTTTTCAAACATTAGTGTTCCTATTATAGTAGCATATAAATATATTTATGACAGTCAGTAAATGGAAAGATATATATGAAAATCAGTTTTATTGGATTAGGTAAATTAGGAATGCCGTGTGCAGAAGTTATTGCACAAAAAGGACACAGTGTAACTGGTTATGATATTGCTAGACGTGGAAATAGTAATGTATTACAGTTTCCTACAATTCAAGGTGCAATTAATGGTGTTGATATTGTTTTTATTGCTGTACCAACACCGCATGATCCGGATTATGATGGTAGAGCACCGACCGCACACTTAGAGCCAAAAGATTTCCAATATGATATTGTTAAAGAAGTAATTGCTGAAGCAAACAAGCATATGACAAAAGATCAATTACTTGTATTAATAAGCACAGTGTTACCTGGCACAGTGCGTAGAGAGTTTATACCGCTAGTAACTAACACACGCTTTGTATACAATCCTTATTTGATTGCTATGGGAACAGTTGCTTGGGATATGGTTAATCCTGAAATGATAATGATAGGTACAGAAGATGGTACCGAAACAGGTGATGCAAAACAACTTGTTGATTTTTATAAATCTATAATGGAAAATGATCCTCGTTATGTTATTGGAACTTGGGACGAATGCGAGTGTATCAAAGTATTTTACAATACATTTATTAGTGCAAAAATTGGTTTAGTAAATATGATACAAGATGTTGCACAACGACAAGGAAATATTAATGTTGATGTAGTAACTGATGCACTTGCCAACAGCGACCAGCGTATTATGGGGCCAAGTTACATGAAGGCAGGAATGGGAGATGGAGGAGCATGTCATCCAAGAGATAATATAGCTCTACGCTACATGGTCAAAAATTTACATTTAGATTACGATATATTTGATAGTATAATGAATGCTAGAGAATCACAAGCAAGAAATATGGCTATAGAAATTCTTAAACACGGTAATAGGATACAATTTAGTAGTGATAGTTATAAATCTAATGTTGAATATATTGATGGTAGTTACAGTTTGCTTGTTCAGCATTATGTAAAAGAATTAGGTGGTTGGGTTGTTAACGAAAACCCTAGCATATTTGTTAGAGTACATGACACTGATATAGTTCCAGAAAATGTTGTTGTTTTTGATCCTTGGAGAACATATAATGGGCCTAATACTGTAATATACTACGGAAATACTAGACATTTAACGTAAATGGTGTTATAATAACTTATGTACGATATAATTTTTATAAGCTATCAAGAGTCTAATGCAGAACATAGATACTCTATACTAAAGCAAAGATTTCCATATGCTAAACGTATACACGGAGTCAAAGGAATACATCAGGCACATATAGAGGCTGCTAAAATTTCCTTAACAGATATGTTTTGGGTAGTTGATGCCGATGCTATTATAGTAGAAGACTTTGATTTTAGTTATATTCCTAAGATAGAAGAACAAGAATGGGTACATGTGTGGCACAGTAGAAATCCTGTGAATGATTTGACATACGGGTATGGCGGGGTAAAATTATTACCTAGACAATTAACTTTAGATATGGACACAACTAGTTCTGATATGACTACTAGTATTAGTAGTAATTTAAAAGTAATCGAAGAAGTTAGTAATATTACAGCATTTAACATAGACGAATTTAGTACATGGCGTAGTGCATTTAGAGAATGTGCTAAATTAGCAAGTAACTCAATAGATAGACAAAACAAGGAGGAAACAGATGAACGACTTAAAACTTGGACTACTTATGCTAGTGGAGATTATAGCGGATATGCGTTACGAGGTGCTCGCGATGGCATGCGCTTTGGCCTTTCTAGCAGCTCTGATATTAACCTAATAAACGATTTTGATTGGTTAAAGGAAAAATATAATGAGTAGACTAGTAGCGTTTGGATGTAGTAACACATTTGGACAAGCTCTTGAAGATTGCTGGAACTATGAAAAAAAAGATGTAGGAGAACAGCCAAGCAAATTTGCTTGGCCTCAACTAGTTGCTGATAAACTTGGAATACAGTGTCATAATGCAAGTATTTCAGGTGCATCAAATAAACTAATAATGCATCAAGTTATATCCTTTCCATTTGAAGTAAACGATATTGTAGTAATAATGTGGAGTTATGCTGATAGATATCATATATTTACAGATCCTATAGGTAACTTCAATTGGGATGATATTATTGCACAATGGCACAAAGGAGTGAAAAGAGATGTAACTTATTATAAACATATATATAACGAAAATGATCATAAAATAATGACTAATCATTATATAGATTATACAGCATTATATTTAGATAAACATAAAATAACTAATTTTCATACTACTTGCGATCGTAATATAAAAAATCCATTAGTGATAGGTATTGGTCACGACATGGTGAGACGAAAGTATCCCACAGGTTTAGATGGTAAGCATCCTGGACCAAAAGCTCATAGGGTAATAGCAGATAGAATTTATAAAGGAATAACGAAATGAGACTTATTGCGTTTGGATGCAGTCACACATACGGTGAAGGACAAGTAGACTGTCTTAATTACTATGACGATCATGAAGAATATCCAGCAGATACTCCTAGTCAATATGCTTGGCCCGCATTGCTAGGAAAAAAGCTAGATAAAAAAGTTGTGAATTTAGGAAGTCCTGGGTGTAGTAACAGATACATATCTGAGGCAATATTAAACACTACTATAGAAAAAGACGACATTATAGTTATATTATGGACAGAGGTCAACAGATCGATAGTATTTAGGAATAGTAACATAACGCAATCAACAAATATACATCCTAATTACACAACTAAATTGTCTAAAAACTATTATAAATGGATACATAATCCGTATAATAGTTTTCTTGAATCATTAGAAGCTATAAACTTGGCAAACTATCACCTACAGAATCATCGACATGTTTATAATTTCAAAGCAAATTTCATTTCAAAATCTTCCGATACTAATGATATTTTATATGAATATCCTGAATGGAATAAAGTAACCCTAATTAATCAGTCTTTACACTGGGTTGATCTTGCTGCTGACAAGGATCATCCAGGACCAGAATCACAAAAATTAATAGCTAGAGATATGCTAAAACATCTAGACGGAACAATCTTACAATGATAAACATAGTAGTCACAAGCAAACCAGTAGACGGACTACTGTATTATAGTTATGAATACTGTGATATGCTTAACAAAGCAGGTTATTCTGCACAGGTTGTTGTTATAACACATCGAAACTTTACTAAAAAAGATTATCTAGATTCTATTAGCAACAAATATATACATTGTCAAAATATAATTATTGACGATTATGTTCCAGCACTAAATGATATTACACTTATTATGGGACGTAGTATGATGACACTTAGTTGGCAAAATTTTAATGATTATACCGATGTACAAAAACGTATATTATATCGCTTGTTTGATGGTAATGTTATTAGCGTATATTCTGAAAATCATGTAGACGGGTATCCAAAGGCTGTTAAATTTTACAATCCTAAACAAATAGTAGACCTATGTGATACTGAAGTTTATCCAAATGGCGTTGGTGTTCATTTTGAAAAGACTATTAACTTTAGCATATATAAGCCACACACTGATAATATACAATTTAAATATTTGTTCTTAGGTACAAATGACAAATATTATGCAAGTGTTGAGAAAGTTATAGACCAATATCCGGATCACGGGGTCTTGACATATGACGAAAACTATGTTAATATAAAGAACAACAATGTATTTGTACCAGTAGAAAATCTTATGAGTATGTTTGAAACATATGTATACACTAAAGAAACTTTTGATCCTGCTCCTCGAATATTTCAAGAGTGCAAGTATTATGGTAAAGATGTAATTTATCTAAGAGATAAAACAATTGAGGATGGCGGCAGTGTGTACTGGAAGCGTGATTGTAAAGAACCAAATATTTCTACAATAGTGGATTCAATAAAGGAATTTAAATGAAAATAAAACCTAAATGTCTAGCTTTTGGTGCTAGAGACAATAAAGGAGCCGCATATACATCAGACGGATATATGTTACCCTGCTGTTGGCTAGATGATCCACCTGTTTATAGGCACGTAGTAGAAGCAGGTTTAAAAGATCCTAAATTAGCTCTTGAAAATAACAATAGCTTAGAAGATATATTTACATCGGATACATGGGAAAAGTTTTTTCAAACGCTATTAAACAAACCTGAATGCGCTTCTTATATGTGTAAAAAGAAATGCGGAGTTGATATAGATAAAGATGCTGTTAAAAAAGAAGAAAAAATAGAAGTAAGCAATCAGCTCGTTGAAACACTTGAAAAATATGGCAACGACAAGAAAGACCAACAATGACAAGAATAACTGATCAATATGTAATAGAACAACGTAAGCAGCGTCCTAATATTGATGCCTCTCATCGTTGTGCTTTTAGATGCCCTCAGTGCATACGTCAAAAAATTACTAGCCAAGATCAAATACGAAGATCATTTGATTTATCTGAAGACAATTTTCAAAAAATACTAGACTACTACGACGAAGGATTAACCTTTTGTGGTCAAATAAGCGATCCAATTTATCATCCTAACTTTTTAGGATTGTTAAAAAGATGCGACGGTAAAGGAAAACGTGTAAGAATTGCAACAGTAGGAAGCGGCAAAAGTGACGCATGGTGGAACGAAGCATATAGTTATGGTGTAGGAGAAAATGCTTGGTACTTTGGTGTAGACGGAATTGATAAAAAAAGCGAGCTATATAGAATAGGATCAAACTTTGACGAAGTATGGAAACGTATGAAACAAGGTAGAGATCGTGGACATTTAATTGTATGGCAATATATTGTGTTTGGCTACAACGAAGACGATATAGATCGTGCTGTAGAAATAGCAAAGGAAGAAGATTTTAGTTTATTGTTAGTAAATACAAACAGAGGGTTTAACCCTGGTAATCCGTTATTAAGAGATAACGTAGACTTTACACTAACAAAACCTAGCGAATCAAACTTACAAGAACGTGTAAAGAAAGAAATATGGGCTCATAAGTCTCAAAGATTGCTTGACTGGCATAGACGCGGAGTAAGAGATTAATGTCTTTTGATGATATTATTGCTATTCAGCCAAAAGACGAACGGTTTCTAACTATATTATGGCAAGTAAATAATTGGTGTAATTTTAAATGCACGTATTGTAACACATTTAGTAACGGTGGTGATTATAAGAATAATAATAAAGTTGATAAATCATTAGAAGTATTTGAAGACTTAATTACTACGTACCAATTAAAAGGAATTAATAAATTCTTTTTAAAAATTACAGGTGGTGAACCATCTATGTGGAATGGAACAATCCCTGTTATTAAAAAATTTAACAGTTTAGTATCAAAACAAAATAGTAGAGTTTCAATTAATACAAATTTATCAAGAGACATTAGTTGGTGGGAAGAAAATTATAATTTGTTTGATGTTGTAATAGGTAGTTATCACTCAGAGTTTACTGACTTAAATCAATATCTTAAAGTTACACAATTTTTACAGGATAAAGTGCATTTGAAAACTAAAATAATGATGAACAAAGATAGCTTCGAAGAGTGCATTAATGTTGCAGAAAAAGTAAAACAACTTTGCAATAACTATAGAATTGAATATACTCCTGTACTAGCAGAGTTAACTAGCAAAGTCGATCCGTACTATTATGAAAAACAAGAACATCTTGATTTTTTTAAAACAAATTCAAATGAAAATAAAATTAGTACTGCAAAAGAAAAAGACAAATTTAAAATGGTTAAAGTAACTAGTAACAACAAAAAAAGTCATGTTACAGATAACCAACTAGTTGTAGAAAGAAAAAATACATTCTTAGACTGGACATGTAATATATATGAAAATTTGTTTATTAGCCGAGACGGAGATATAAAGCAAAGTACATGTGGATTAGGAAAAACTATTGGAAATATATTTGAAGGATTGACTGATAATACATTAATTCCGATCACTTGTAAAAAAACTTGGTGTCATTGCGGAGTTGATATTATGAATTCAAAACATAAAAAGGAAGATCAATATGACAGGATATGATGCTTGGGACAGAGAATATAAAGAAAATAGATCAGCGTATCTTGACATCTTTGAAAGTTTTATGACTCAGAATAATTATGAAAATAACGAAAACTTTGAAAATGAATTTGCTGGGCTAGTAGGTCGTAAACATTGTGTAAGTGTAGCAAGTGCTACAGATGCATTACATTTTGCTTTATTAGCACACAATATAGGCAAAGGTAATGAAGTGCTGGTAACTGACTTCAGTTGGATTAGTAGTTCAGCTTGTGTGAGTATGGTAGGTGCTACTCCTGTGTTCTGTGACATTGATTTAAATTCATATCATATTAGTTTAGATAGCATTAAACGTATGTACAGTGATAAAGTTAAAGCAATTATATATCCGCACCTGTTTGGTAATATGACTGACACTACAGAAATACAAAAGTTCTGCAAAGATAACGATATACTGTTTATTGAAGATGCCGCACAAAGTTTAGGAAGTAGTTTACACGGAATAAAAGCAGGTACGATTGGAGACTGTTCAGTATACAGTTTTAATAGCAACAAAGTAATTGCAGGTATAAATGGGGGTGGCGTTGTACTTACAGATGATGAAGACATTGCTCGTCGTGTAAAAATGATTAGACGGCACGGCAAAGACAAAGACTTTAGTATGCTTGGATACAATAGTCGCATGTATGTTCTTAATGCTATGATAATTAAACAAAGGCTTAAAAATGCAGATCGCAATCAAGAGCGCAGACAACAAATAGCCAAACAATATAACAATGCATTTGCTGACTTAGACGTTGTGACACAATCGATGTCAAACGGATTGAATCATAATTACCATAAATATGTTGTACGTTTTAAAGACAAAGATACAAGAAAACGTGTAAAAACCGCTTTAAACGCTAGTATACACTATGAAACACCTTTGAGTGCAAATAGTATGTATGACAACTTAGAGTGCAGGAGAGACGCTTGTGCAGCGTCTAAGACTGCATCTAGCACAGTTTTATCGTTACCTGTACATGCCTGGCTTACAGATGAAGAAATAAGTAATATTATACAAACTATAAGGACAAGTATATAAATGAAAAATTATAAGTATGTTTTAGAATGGACTGACAATCTACCAGACGAAAAGATAATTTACGATTGCTTAGATTACGCTTGGAGATATACTCCGTCAAAAAATAATTTTATGAATTATAATGTTCATGTTCTAGGACCAAATCAATGGCATTTGAGAGAATTATTGTATTATAAATGTTTATCAAATCAATCTAAAGCAAACGGAAATAAAATTACAAAACCAAAATTACTAAAGAAATATGAAACCCATCTTTTGAAAATCAATCAAAAACCTCAATTTTGGAATGTAAAATATGCACCTTATGTTTTAATATACACACATCGAGTAGTTACAGAATTAAATCAAAAACAAAAAATGAATATATCTCAAGGAATGATTTACGAACAAACATTCCCTGTAGGAACTAAAAAATACGAAAAGGCAAGACTTACAGCACAGTTTGAAGCAGGAATGTTTGCAGCAAACTTTTCTAGCAAGTGTTTAGAAAATAATATTGACACTTCTTTTATAGCGTGTATTCCTACGTCTTTAGATGAATGGTCTGAACCTGAATGGGATTTCGTTAACGAACAGCCTTTCTTATTGCAATTGGCAGGGTTTGGTGATATGTATAAACGTGATACATCAACACTGTCAGACTTAAAACCAAACTTCGAAAAGGTAGTAAATGTATTATGAGTATTGAAGATTCATTAGGTAAAAGAAAACATGTAATGCACTACAATGAAGAAATCATTCCTACAAAATCTGAAGTGGAAGAAATATTACGTATAGGTTATTCTCTTGCAACGTCAAAGCAAAAATCATATGCATATAAGTTTTGGATATTAGGACCAGATAAAAATCGCAGCAAATTATTATGGAATATGGCCGAAGGTAGAAAAATTGATGTAGATCACAAAGCGTATGGCACAACAGTTGATTCTGAAGGATATATCGAAAATGACGGTTTATATCATTTAAAAAGTGCGCCGTGGACTTTTATAATCACGCCTCGGCTTGCTCCACCTAACCCATACTATAAACATTTTTTTGATGTATCTAATAGTAAATGGCAATTAGAAGATTGGGAGTTTGTAAATACAAAAAATAGAGAATCAAATGCCATTGAAGTAGGCATGGTCGCAAAAGCAATCACAGGTGCAGCGTTAGATAGAGGGTGGGACGTTAGTTATAATATTTGTTTTTATAACGACAGAAAAAAATGGCCAAAGTCACTTCCTTTTATAAGTGGTAATTGGGGATTTAGGCCTGTGCTAATGATGACTCTTGGTAAGGCTAAGAAGTATTATTATGAACGATTTGACTCAGTCAAAGGAGGACTAATGAATTCTCTGGAATATAATCCTGATCCGCCTTTTGAAGATATATTTGAATTTTTTGACAAGGAACAATTATGAGTATTGAAGAAATTTTTAGCAAAAGAAGACAAATAAGAGCGGCCTGGGATCAAAAAAGATTACCGTCAAAAGAGACAATACACGATTTATTACAACGAACATTAAACATTGCTCCTTCTAAACAAAACTTATATCCATTTAAAATACATGCTTATGGTCCAGACGATTTAGAAAAGAAACAAATTATTGGACAAATATGTTCTTTGCATCCAACAGGATCTGTCAATCATATGGATAGTGAAAACAAAAATGGCATGATTAAAACAGAACTAGGAAATATTAATGTTAACGATTACGTACTAGATGACGAAGGCAATGACATGCGTATATCTCCTTGGGTATTAGTATTTGAACAGAGGTTGTGCAAGGCAAATAATTTTATTAAAGAATATTCTAAATTACATAATATCACAGAAGAAGCTAGATTTACACAAATTGACCCGAAAAGATTTAGAGATCCGACTAATACTAAGCTAACCGCTGTTGAAATTGGTATGTTTATAAAATGTTTAGCCGGACTTTGTTTAGAAAAGGACTTAGGTATTTCATATATTAAAAGTTTTCCGGAATGGGTTTGGAAAGGTCAGAGTGGAGAATACAAGAAAGATAAAAACAAAGTAGGCCTAAGCTGGGATATCTTACCTGAAATTACTGAAGCCCCTATTATGGTAGTACAAATAGGTTATGTAGCTGATATTGATGACTACTTTGCTAGTAATAGTATTGATCCTAATGATTGTCATTGGGAGAACAAGCCTAGTGTAGATGACATAGTAAGGTTTAACAAATAATGAATATACATAAAAGATTAAAAAATGCTTCCACAACTACAAATAAAGCACAAAGGAATTACGATTTAACTAAAACTATTCCACAAGAAGATTTAGATACTCTTATACATGTAGCTGTTAATTCTCCTAGTAAGCAAAATGAAACACACTATAGTTTACATGTGTATACTGATCAAACTATTATAAAACAAATATACAGTCATACAAAAAAATTTACAATGATTAGAGACAAACAAGATGTTGATGAAAGTTTTAAAGTAGAAAACGATGTTTTTATACAGAATGATAATAAATCTGTAACTAATTCTCAAATTTATGCTAATGCATTATTTGTATATGTTAAAGAAGAAGGCGAATTTCGGGGAGTCCAACACAAGGCTGCTAAACTTAATCCCAATAGTAATGCAGCGAGAGTATACGGTGAACAGATAGCTTATTCTATGGGCATATCAGTTGGAGAGCTAATACTGTCAGCAGGATTGCTAGGATATAAAACCGGTATTTGTACTGCGTTGAATACAAGACCAATACGTGATATATTAGGAGTGAAACAAAATCCTAAATTACTTGTAGGGGTAGGATTTCCAAACAGCCAACTTGAGCGTATACAACATGCAGACGTGTTAAATAAAGATGTACCGGAAAAGTTTAGAACAGGTGATTTACAAGATCATTGGAATTTTCCTACTTTTAAAAAATATACAAAGGTAACAATAAATGGCGTTGACACTTAAACAGTTAAAAGGTAGTGAATATAGGACTGTAGATTTTTATCTATCGAAGTCTTGCAACAAGAGCTGTCATTATTGTACTGCTTGGACATTAGAAATGCGGTATTTGCATGTTGATATGGACCTAGTAAGAACTATACTAAAAGGCCTTGCTCCATATAAAACAAGGATTTGTCTACTAGGCGGCGAACCAGGACTAATTAAAAATCTTGACGAAGTAATTGCTGAAATTAAAAAACATCCTAATCTTATTCCACAAGTGTTATCGAATTCATTAGTACGCAAATTTTACCCGCATGTATTAGAGGATCCTGATATTATCTATATAGAGCATTTAGTGTTAGACTTTTACGAAGATCGAATTGAGAAATTAGGCAACTACCCTTTCTTACCAAAGAATGATATGAATAATTATAATCTTATTATTCAAACACCTAACTACTTCAAATATAGAGAAAATTTTGATCTTACTGAAATTGACCACGAAAATACTGAGTTTAAAGAGTACAATTCAAGATCACCAGACTTCTTTTCAGATCATGAGCTTGTACAAGCACCTGAAATTGAAAGACGAATATGTGCAAAGTTTCCGCAAGTGCCTGTATTCGACTTTGAAATACAAAAAATAAGGCACTGTAGTAGAAAAGCAATTAATGGATCACGTGAGTTTGATATTACTATCGATAATATAGAAAAAATGATGAACTACGATTTATTCGAGTTCGAAAAATACTGTACAACATGTATGGATATTATACCTAGAAGGCCTGAAGCAAGGCGGAACGAAATATTAGAAATTATTGAGAGTGAAACTCTGACAAGATGAAAATATATTCAATTGCTGTGAATATTCATGACCACAATACATACGACGGAATATTCCATAACCAAATAGAACGACACAATAGAGTAAAACACAATTTAAATCCGAGTAACTCTCACGACGAAGATCCAAGTCGTCAATTCTTTTGTGAACACTTCCTTTCAAATTATTTAGACAAAGAAGAACTTTTTGCATTTACTGTAAGTAATTTGGGTCAACAGTTTGTTGTTGACTTATTAGAAGACAGTCTTCCTAATATGGATTTTCTTAAATTTAAACCAACAGGACTTTGGGATTATTATAAAACCGATACATATTATTATATTGATCATCATCAAAGTCATGCTGCTTATGCATACTTAACATCAGGTTATGAAAAATCTGATATATTAGCAATAGACGGAAGAGGCTGGCACTATAACTGTATCTTCATTGACAAATTTGATAACATTATAGATTTAAGTGATAAAGTACCTGTAGGCGGGCTATGGAATAGGCTTTCACAGGATATTGGTTTTGGATATTTAGGTGCAGGCAAGACAATGGGCCTAGCTGGTTTTGGAAAATTTAACGACGAAATAAATGATATGTTAGATATGTATATGCAAAATCCTAATTATAAACTTCCAAAAGGGTACCAAGCAATTTTGGATCGAGTTCCAAAAGAAGATGTAGCATATACATTACAAAAATTTACAGAACAGCTAATTGAAGAATATATATTCCCATTGAAAACTTGTGACAATTTATGTGTAGCAGGAGGTGTTGCATACAATGGTTATGTAAATGAACAATTTACAACACATTGGGCTAATGTTCATGTGCCGCCGGCTGTAGGTGATGAAGGCCAGGCACTTGGTACATATATGCATGCTGATTATACACAAAATAATAATATACACGTTCCAAGTGTGTATTCAGGATTAGAATACAACTACGTAGGCAAAGAAGAGGTAGATCTTAAAGAAGTTGCACAAGCTATTGCTGATGGCAAGATAGTAGGATGGTTTCAGGGTAAAAGCGAAAGCGGCAACAGAGCATTAGGCAATAGAAGTATACTTGCTGATCCTCGAAATCCTAAAATTAAAGATATAATAAACAGCAAAATTAAACTACGTGAAGACTTTAGGCCATTTGCACCGAGTGTACTTGAAGAACATTACAAAGACTACTTTGATACTAATCAGCCTAGTCCGTACATGAGCCGTATCATGCCGGTTACTAGTGATGCAATACCAGGTGTAACACACATAGACGGAACAGCACGTATACAAACTGTAAATAGAGACTTTAACGAACGTTATTATGACTTAATTAACGAATTTTATGCTATTACTGGTGTTCCTATGTTGCTTAATACTAGTTTTAATTGCCAAGAACCTATTGTTGAAACTCCAGAAGATGCTATTGCTACATTTCACAAATGTGGGTTGGACATAGTAGTAATTGATAATTATATACAAAGGAAAATAAATGATCGATAGAGAAAATATACAATACGTAAAAAACATTTTAAATGTTAGTAATGAATCAATAGATTATAAAATTGTCAACAATGTTATGCAAACTATGCATGTTCATTATGATAGGAAAGATGATATACTAGATTCTTTTAGTTCTAATCAATGTCTATCAAAAAATGCACTACTACAAGCAGTTGATAAATTAGAAATACTTGATAATGATTCAACCGTAGTTATTTGGGGCGGCTGGTATGGTAGTATCCTTATACCTAAATTAGCTAAGAAAGTAAAAAAAGTTGTTAATATTGATATGGATGACGAAACAACTAAGATTTCAAAAAAAATATTTGATAACTACGAGAACATAGATTATATATGTGCTGACGTTTTTGATAAATGCTTAAAAACATATCTAGACACAAATTTAATTATTAACACTAGTTGTGAACATATGCCACCTATGAAAGAATGGAAATGGTTTGGACCAGGAGCAATTAAAGAAGATAATGAAGTAGGAAAAGATCCTAAAATATCATCTAATTGTCATTTTGCCTTTCAGTCTAACAATATGGAAGGAATTGAAGGGCATATAAACTGTGTTAACAGTATAGAAGGATTCAAACGGCAATTGCCTGATCGTGCAGAAGTATTATACGAAGAAGAAGTACAAGACTCTAGAGGCACACGTTACATGCTAGTTGGTAAGTTTAACGCATTATAATAAAATACAATCGGAAAGTATACTTAGGCAGTAGATCTAGTATAAATATTTTTAAGATCCTAAAGGAGAAGTTATAATGAAGCTCTTGGCTAACGGATGGTGTGCTGAATATGATGTTAAATTAAAAGGCATGCCTGATGATGAATTAAAAGATTTGTTTAAAGATATCTTCAAGTACCAAGTTTTAAATTTTAGACAGCAAGATTTAACACCAAACGATTTTTTACGTATAGCCGAGTCTGCAGGCATTGTGCAAAAGCGTGATCCTAAAGATGGTGACAGAGGTGCAGATCTTTGGGAGATTGATGGCATCTTGCGTGTAGGCGGAAATGCTATAACAGGCAAGGACAGTCTATTCCATCACAAACATGATTTAGATTGGCATGCCAATCAACCTAGTAATCTAAACAGAAAGCGGTTAATCTGGCTGTATGCTGCACAAGGCACAGCAGGTAGTAGAACCAGTTGGTTGAACAATGTTGATAGTTATAATGATCTACCACAAGATATTAAAGATAAAATTGAAGATGCGTATGTATACTGTGGTTATGAGTCTGGTAGATATAGCACTAGTCCTTTCTTTAAAGATCATGTGAAAAAAGATAATCCTGTAAAGCTAGTGCAAACTTTTGGAGACCACAAAGGATTATTTTTTCCTTTTTATCAAATCTTTGAAGTAGCAGGTTGGACAGAAAATGAAAGCAAGGATCTAATTGAGTATTTGCAAAATCATATATTACAAGAAAAATATATGTGGCACCTTGATTGGCAAGATGGTGATATTAACGTAGCAGAGCAAATACTAACCATACATAAACGTTGGGCATTTGAAGCTATGGATAGAAGAATACTCTGGAGAATAGCAAGTGGACACGAAAATTTGTAACACTATACTAGCGCAAAGTACAGCCGTGCGTACAAATGTGTTAGAAAGTGTTAGACACGCTGTAGAGCCCTTAAAATGCGATATAGACGGTGTTTTGCCGTACTCTACAAGCATAATTGATTGGTTGAATCCAGTTGTAGACCTATCTAATTTTAATGTATATCCTATGAACGGTATCACGCAAGGACTAGATTGGTGGTACGATAAAGAGCGTAGAGCTGTTACAATGGAGCGTGGAGACTACCAATGGATAAACCCTAAAGCAGGAGTAAAACGTATCCATTATATAAGTGTACCTAGTGCTATTGACGGAAACTTTATACACATACCTAAGGATACGCCTACAGCAGTTGACCTTGCTTATGTAGGAAGCACAGATATACGCAAAATAGATTTGCCTAAAAATGTAGAATATGTGTTTTACAGTTTAAGTAAACCGTTTGGTGTACGTAATGTTCGCACAGGTTGGATATTTACACGTAAACCAGATGAACGTTTAGATGCTATTACTAACAGTGCTAAGTACTATAACTATTATGCGAATAGTGTTGCAGAAACAATCATTAACAAATTTGACATAGATTATGTTTGGCGTACTCTAAAAAACAAACAAAAAGATGTTTGTGAAGAATATAATTTTACACCAAGCGATAGTGTGTGGCTTGCTACAACAGACAATCCTGCATATGATAAATTTAAAAGAGGAGATGTAAATAGGTTATGCCTCGCACCGTGTTATTAGGAACTATTTCAAGTCAGTACACGGACTGGATACCCTATGCAGCAGGCTGTCTTATCTCTCATTGTTTAAAAATTCCTAGCATAAAAGAAAATTATATATTCTTAGAACCTGAATACAAATACAAATGGGATACTCCTGAGTTTCACAAAAAGCTCAAACAAACGGATATCTTAGGTTTAACATGCTATGTTTGGAATCAAAGTATTAACGATACTATAGCACAACTTTTTAAAAAATACAATCCAAAAGGTGTAGTAGTTTATGGTGGACCTAATGTTCCAGAAAACAATCTAGAAGAATACAAAAGAGAATTTGTAGATCATTATATTTGTGGTCCGGGCGAAACAAAATTTGAAAAGTTATTAGATCCTGATGCAGAAAGTATATACGAAATTCCTACACCGTATACAGACGGAATATTTGATAGTATACTTACTAAAGAAAGCAACGTTTGTGTTGCATTTGAAACTAATAGAGGTTGCCCGTATGCTTGTGCTTTTTGTGATTGGGGAGGTGTTGCAAGAAGTAAAATTAAAAAGTTAAATGAATCTGATGTATATGCAACAATAGATCATATTTTAAGTTTCGGCAGTGTAAAACGTTTAGAAATATTAGACGCTAACTTTGGTATATTCGAACGTGATTATAATTTTGTTCAACATGTTGTAAACACGAAAACACGTAGTGATATGTTACTTACTTTTGCTGGCTTTGCAAAGAATGGGTCTAAGTGGCTTCCTAAAATAATGAACTTAGTAATGAATAATTTTAAAGATGAAAAACGCAACCTTAAAATTAGCCTACAGACATTTACAGAAGAAGCACTAGATGTAATTGACAGAAAGAATATTAGTACAGATAAGCTTCTTAGTATTATGGATCATATGGAAGATGTAGAAGTAAACAGCGAATTAATAATAGGTCTTCCGGGAGAAACTGCTGATAGCTGGGCTAATACTTTATTTAAGCATCAAGAATTAGGTATAGACTTTGCAAGAGCTTATCCTCTATATGTATTGCCCAACACACCTATGGCACAGCAAGAGTATAAAGACAAGTACAAAATAAAAACAAAAAAGGTTGTACTTCCTAATAATGAAACTTTTGAAATGGTTTACGAATGTTATAGTTACAATTTAGAAGAAATAGTTAACATATACAAAGTCTGGTGGTATTTTAATACCTTTTATAATTTTGGTATAGATACTACAATTACTAAAGAAGATATGTATAATTTTTTTAATAATCTAGATACTATGCCTTTTATAAAGTCTTGTGTTAAAGAAATTGAAAATGCTCTATATAAAATTTTTAAGCCAGAAGATGCTTTATATCTTGATGGGTTTGAATATATATATTTGCATTACAATTTAGGTAGGGGTAACGAGTTGATAAAGTTTAAAGAAAATATAGACATAGTACAAAAGGAATTAGGATTAAATTTCAAAATATATAATTCTAATAAAGAACTTACTAGTACATATGCAAGAATACAAAGGACTAAAAATGTATAACGATATAATATTTACACCTCTAGACTTACCTCCTATTCCTAACAAACAAAAAATTCTTGATAAATTTTCTGCTCCTGATTATTATGTTTGGTGGGGAGAAGAAACGCTATTAGGTGAAAAGAAATATAACAATCCTTTAGGATATCCACAAGAGTGGACTGAAAACGCAAAACAATCTTATCCAGAATTGATAGAATGGATAGAAGAAAATTATCCCTTAGACGAATTATATTATATTAGAATAGCTAGGGCTAATGGAAAGTCTATACCTCCACACATTGATGGTAATGCTGTTAACCCTACACACAAACATCATCTTGCTATAAGACAAGAAACATTAGACCATATTTTAGAAAATGAACCTGTTGGATATAGATTTATAGTAAAAGGCGGCCGAGATAAGATGTATATGTGTAAAGAGTACGACTATACTAGAGATATGTCCTGGCAGCAGAAACATTACTGCAACATTCCCGAAGATACAGATGCTTTCCTCATTAATAATCAGACACAAGCACACGGAGTTGACGAGGATGTAGAAGACAGACTGATCGGATTTATTCTAGGTAAAATAAATCCACAAAAACATAATGAACTTATCGAACGAAGTATTCAAAAATATTCCGATAAGATTATAAGGAAACAAGATGTATTCAATGCATAACGGAGGCAGTATAGAAGTCTTCAAACAAATTGCACAACGAGTAAATCCTAAAACTGTAGTAGAAGTAGGAACCTATTATGGCGGTATTACAAAGCAATTAAGCGAACTTTTACCTTATAGTCACTTTTTTGCAGTGCAAGCGTACAACGATAGTAAGTTAAATCATATGCCTGACACTGCAAGAGGTGAATATAGTCAAGGCAATGCTGAAGAAAATATTGATCCTAAATTAAAAAACAAAGACTGGAAGCGTAGTGTAAAGAAATATTTTCCGGAAGAATATCATGACTATTATGATTTTAATCTTTTAGCTGCTACTTTTCAAGATAGCGATAATGTTACATTGATATTAGATACAAGTCCTTTTAAATATGACTGGAAGATAGGATTTGATCTTGTTATCTTTGATATATCTCCAGAAATACAAGAAAATATTAGACAATTTGATTATTGGAAAAAGTACGGAAATAAAGATAGCTATATACTTATGGGTGCATATACGCATCAAAAAGAATTTTTTGAATATGCTGCTGTAGAATATTCAGTAGAATTGATTGGAAAAGATTATGTTCTCGTGCGCTTATGAATTAGATTTAGATATAGAAGATATTCGTAAAGAACTGCAATATCTTAATGATCCTATATTCAAAGATAGAGGATATGATGATCTGTGCTTTTACGTAAGTGACAAGACTGTACAAAAGGAAGGTTGTGAAAATATTATAAAATTTAAGCAACTTTTTAACAATGGGTTTGTAGAAGGCATACGGTTTCTTAATATGAAGCCTAAACAAACCTACAACCCCCATGTTGATAGTAATGAACAAGGCTTCCATCCTGATATACCTATGGATATACATCAGCCTGGTAATGTTAATATTTTACTAAGTAAACTTGTAGGAGATGAAACTGTATGGTACATAGACGGAGAGTTACGAAGATTGCAGCCATGGGCGTTTAGTAAAAACGGCGACTTATATCCAGGGTGTGATAATAATTCAATGGGTGTATCACAGGATGGATTAATAGAAGTTGATAGATGGAGCATTACAGAAAAACCTACACTGTTTAATACAAGTGTCTGGCATACTATACGTTCTAATGATATAGAAAACATTCGTAGAAGTGCTTGCTTTGTATTTTGGCCTTATAATAGTTTTCAAGGTATTGTTGAAGCTATAAGACAAAAAGGATATTTAATAGAACGATGAAATACGCATACGATCTTAATATTGATGTAGACGAAATACGAAAAGATATAAATTTTCTTATCGGAATGTATAACGAATTTGACAAAGATTATCTAGATAGTCATGGCTGTCAAACTTATGATGAATCGGTATTTTATCCTAGCTTTAGTTTAGTAGCAGATCTCAAACTAGAAGCGATACAAGACTTTTATAAATTATTTAATAATAGTTTTATTAGTGTGTTTAAAATTTTTCAAATGCAACCTAATGAAATATATGGTTATCACATCGACAATAATAAACATAAAATATATACAGACATTCCACAGCATATGATTTGTCCGGCAGCTATTAATATTTTATTATCTAAACCAGTCGGGGATACAACTAAGTTTGCACTTGATTATGATTTAAAAAAATATAAGAGTTGGGACGGTAGAAACCTTCCTAAAAATAATACAGAAGAATTTACAGTTATAGACTCGTTTGAAATAAAAAATAATGCAGCACTAATCAATATAGGAACCTGGCATCGAATAGATAGCTTAAATACATTACACCCACGTAAAATGGCTAGTTTCACACTTTGGCCGTATAATACTTGGCAAGGTTACGTAGAATTTTGTCGCAATCAAGGGATACTAATAGAAAGATGAAAAAACAAGATTTACCTACTATAGCAGAGCTTCCGATTAAAATTGATCTAAAAAGATTACAATCATCTACTGACAGTTTAGCTCAAAAATTTGTCGATGTACGTACAGCAAATCCTATGCTATGCATGAATCACGAAGAACTAGTTAAAGATGTATACGATAATTTTGAACAAATTAACCTTACTACACCTAGCGAAATTTTGCCGCACACAGCCAGCATCAAAGAACGATTAAAGCGCAGGGAAGAACATTTATATAACATTCCTACTGAAGATTATACAGGAAGTATCTTTGAAGAAATTGTAACACAATGTAAAGCACCTGCAAGTCGTATAAGAATAACTAAACTTGCTCCGGGAAAAGAAATACCATTCCATGTTGATTATGATGTAAATTATGCTGTACGTTGCATTTGTCCCATCTATTCAACTACGGCAGTTATAAATCAGTTTAGAAGAAACGGTGAAATAGAAGAATATGTCTTAGAAGCAGGTAAAGCATACTTTTTAAACATAGGTTATCCTCATGCTGTATTTAATCGCGGCGTTAATCCTAGAATTTCATTAATGTTTAGTCTTGACGGAACTGATGATTTGGTTCAACTATAATTGAATCTTTCAATATCGTCTTTATAATAATCTCTAATAAGATTATATGTATGTGTAGTATAAAGACTAGTATAATCCAATATTTTCATTCCGTTAATAATAGGTAATTTTATATTAATATCAAACTCTTTATATAAAACTTTTTCTATACCGTCTTCTATTTTGTAGAAAACTGTATCTGCATCTAACCAATCACCTTGACATCTCCAACTCGGCGGCCCCCAATCATAGTCAACTTTAATTATTTTTTGTTTTACAAACTCTTCAAATGTTTCTGTAATGTTATACCTTTTTCTACAATACCAATATCGTGAAACTGTCCTGTCCCATGGATTACGCACAAACGCAACTTTTGGTTTGTCTATTTTTACATCTTCTGCAGGTATATGTGTTTGTTGAATATCATTGTAGTGTATACGTACATCATACTTTTCATTATAGTGATTGTCACCACTCCACACGTCAAGTTTTAATGCTGTTAAAATACTTGTTCCTGCACATTTAGGAATGTGTAATAATATTTTATTTTTGAATTCTAGCATATAATAGTTCTTCCATTTGATGAAAAAGATAACTGTGCGTAGTCTGGAAACTTACATGGTTTGAAATTACTATGCTATCTATATCAGTCAAAATAACTTTACCGTCTTTATGTAACATATTATATAAATGGAGGTCATTATGATAAATCATTTTACCTTTACAGTGTTTTTTAGAAAGGTCTAAAAAGTTCTTCCAAATGTCATTTATTTGTACATAAATATCAACCATATCTTGTGCATTAGCTTTTATCTCTTTTAAATATTTTCCAACAGATATACCTTCAATGTATTCGTAAATAATTGAATTGCTGTCGTAATCTAATATTTTTGGAAGAAAGTTTGGGTGTTCTGCTATCAATATATCAAGAGCTTCTTTATCTACAGGCCACTGACTTTCTTTGATAACTGTATTTCCCTGTCTAGTTAGACTGTTGTTATAAAATCTTTTTCTTTCCATCTTTGTCTCACTTGTTTTGTTACAAAAGGCCATCCACTTAAATTCAACCTTGGGCCACTACATGATCCTACCCAATGATCAAAACCTGTACGCATTATCACAAGTCTATTTCGTTTTGGTAGTATACGCATATCTTCTGTGCATAATTCTCCATCAGTTTCATCTGTAAGATAAAGCATCCATACCCAATCGCCGTATAGGTTGGGATCTTCTTTATGTTTGTCTATATGACTGCTGGTAGTAAATTTTTTAGCAAACAGTTGCATAGGTTCTAAATCTTCTGTAGGTAAAGTTTTACCAATGTATTTGCCTATTTCGTTTAATAATTGTAATCGGTCAGGAGAACTTCTAATGTCATTTTTTATCATTTGCCATTCGTAGTCTGTGTATTCACCTACATGAGATCCTGTTTTACTATCTAGTTGTAACAGTTCTCCTTTACAAAGCAGATCTAACTTTACTAGATAATCTTCGTTAAACACATCGTCAATTATTGTAACCATTGGTTTCATGTTTGTATCCATGTTGTTTTGACCATTCGCTCCAAGTAACATCGTTGTCCTCCATCCATTGATTGTTATGACCTATATTAATACTATCAGGGCCGCTCATACTAGCTACAGCATGTAACCTGACACTTTTACTAGGTATTACAGAATGAGGCTTAGAAGTATTAAGAATAAATGCTTCTCCCGGTTTACAAAACACCGATCCGCCTGATGTTTCTATACTACTAGTAATACCTTCACCGTCGTTGTTTAACACATGATGATATCTAAATCCAGTATCTCCGTCAGTGTGCCATATAAATCTACAGGCGTGTTCCATGTAACTAAACCAGAAATTCTTTCTCAACTTGGGCAATACAGCGTCTATTTCATTACAATATTCCTTACTAAGTGATTCTAGATCATTATGTACAAAGCAGTAAATATTTAAATGTTGGTCCGGTTCTATTCTAGCGTTTTGATGACGAAGCTTGACATAATATAAAACTCCAGTTTCGTATTGATATTCATCTACATAGTCTAACCAGTCGTCTTCATTTTTTTTGTCAAAGCCACGTATGCCATTATAAATATCTCGTTTGTTCATTTGTGATTGTGCTCTTCGCATATACACATTAAGATAAGTTTGATCGCCAAACTTTAGGTCTGGCCATATTTCTTCACTCATGTGGTAAAATAATTTTGTGAGTTTTTCTGTATCGTTTATAGGTTTACATTTGATATATGCTTCTTTTAAATTGATGTCAAACATTTGTTTACCTCCTCTATTGGTTCTTCAAAGCAGATTTGAAAATTATATCTTGGATATTCATTATTATTAATGTAGTGTGGTAATTGAGTATTGAAAAGATAAGGGGTTCTAAATTCTACTACAGGCCCCTCCTCGAAATAACACGGAGAATAATTATTATGCCATAATAAAGGTACAATTAAAACTGTGTTACGTTTCCACTTTGGGTTGTCTATGTGAGTAATTACATTTGTAAAAGCAGGCTGATGCACAAAAAATGTATAACTGTTTAAGTTGAATCTATTAAAATAATCTAAATTTAAATCCCAACATAAGTTTCCGTCTTTTTGCCCATTTACAGTGTCATAGGCTATAAACTTTGCCTCATCTGATTGTACAAGATTTTCTAAAAATTCAATATCTTCTTTGCTTATAAAATCTACAGGAGTAAAATAAGGTAACATTAGATTAGCTCCCTAACTTTATTTACACTTTGTTCTGTTATAACAATATTAATAATAAGCCAGATACTTTCTTTATCGTCCATATTAAACAACATATGTTTCTTAAGTGTATTTACATAGTATAATTGTCCTTCCTGCCATTTAAGTGCAGTGTACGAACTGTCATCTCCTAGCATCCAACAACACCTTGGCGGATTAGTATTTTTTAATGCTACTGCCAGTCTAAAAGTTTCAGGTGTTGATTTTCTTCCGCCATCAATGTGTGGTGGAAAGTATCCGCCAGGCGGCAAACTAATAATTTGTGTTCTAGCTAAAAAAGGTTTCCAGTAATCAAGTAAATTGCTTAGTTCTTTACTATTTTTATAAAGGTCAGTTGGTTTGTTGAAATCGCTTTCTTCTATATTCTCTCCCGTTCTATCAAAATGTTCTCTAAGACTGCTGACATTGTTACTTGTCATTTCTCCGGTTAGAGATGTAACCGCTAAACTGTTCCTCGGTATATGAGGCTTATTGGGATTATACTTTTCCCAATAGTCTTTGTATTGTTCTGTATCTTTCAAAACTTGTTTAGGAGACACAAAGGAGTTTAACGCTATAAAATCCCCATAGTTATTTAAGGTTGAATAAAGATTCCAACTCATTTATTACCTCCTTTACTGCATCCTTAACAGTTATTGTTTCTAATAATTGTGGATTATTATTTAATATAGGATTTTCCTTGGTGAATCCCCAAGTAAGATATGATTGCTTATATTTTTTACTTACATGTTCCAATTTTATTTTATTATCCTTTTTTGCAATATCTATATTATTATTTACATTTGCTTCTGTTATCTTGCTACCTATATTGATACACGGTATACCTTTATTTGCACAAGTTGTTGCTAGAATTACTTGAGCGTTACCTACTTCGGTGTTATTAATAAGAATATCAAAAGGAGTATTAAAAATTGTATTTGGGGATTCTAATAAGTTTACTCCATTTGCTCTACTAAAAGGCTCTACAGTATAGCCTAGTTCTAAGAGTCTATGCATAATATGCTTTCCAAACCCTTTAGTGTGACCAGTTAAGCCAATCGTAAGACCCATTGGAACCCTCCTATAGGTAGTTGTTCTTGAGTTACAGTCCAGTTATATCTAGATTTTTTTTGAAAGTAATGTAACAGATTTGGATTTTCTTCTCTACTTACCCATATATCTTTGTAACCTAGTTCTAGTGCATAGTTGGTACTATATTCTAAAGTATCTAACCCTCTTGCTAAGTCAGCTTTCCATCCACCAAAGTTGTAGTTTCTGTCTCTAGTATGTCTACTCATAATTCTAATAGATCCGTTATATTCAGGACGTTCAATACCGGCACTGTAATATATCATTTTTTTGTCATACGCCATTCTTGAAAATTTAGTATGCTCAAACAACGTATCTGATATGTAATTTTCTTGGTGTTTATGTCCTCTGTTTTTTGCAAAAAGTTCTTTAATGCTTAAAAGATGACTATCTATTGGTTCTAAATACCACTTCATTTTGCACCAGAGTATGAGTGATGATCTTTGTGATTACCTTCAAACGGTGCTATAAAATTTATCCATATATTGTTAATAGGTCCTGTTTGATCGTGTCCTAGCAAGTTTAATATACCAAAGCCTAGGTAGGCTAGTAGATAAATGATTGCTAATACTACTAACACATATGGACCAAATAATAAAGTTAATATTATAGCATTAGAAATATATAAAACATTTTTATACTTATGGAAAAAAACTAATCTAGGATTGCGAATAGCATCCTTTAAAAATTGGCGAGGAATACTTTCTACACGCCATAAACTAAAAAGTATCTCATACCAGGGGCGGTACAAAGCACTATGCGGATCTTTAGGGGTATCCGAATAGGCATGATGCATACGATGTACACCTATCCACCCTAGTGGACTTCTGTTGCCACAAAGCAATCCGCAGTACAGCATAACAACTTCCTGCCAAGGCTTTGCCTTAAATTCGTTATGTGAAAAGTATCTATGATATCCGTAAGTAATGCCAATTGTTACAATAAGCATGTACATTAGATAAGAGAAGAATATTAGATATAGTATTTGCATACTAATACTTATCTCAGTTGTTGTGAGGATTTATTAAATAAGGTTTACCCAAGAACCGTTTTCATAGCCTTGGAATTTATTATCTGTTGTATTGTAGATAACCATTCCGTTTGCAGCTGTAAGTGCATCACGTTCTGTAGTTGTTAATGATCCAAACTGAACAAATCCAGTTCCTTTTATATTTCCTAACACTTCTAATGCTTCTGTAGGTTCTGTAAAGTCTGCATTTGCAGGTTCAATTTTTTGTTTCAATCCGCCATGAACAACAAAGTTGTTATACATTGTAATACCAGTTGCACCGTTATCATCATGGCTGATATATGTATTAGTAGGTCTAGTTTGAATAACAAATTTTTGTTGAGCGTCTTGCTGAACCAAGATCATATTCAAAGGTTCACCTGGTGGAAGTGTTCCTGTATATTTGAATTCAAGAGTTGCTGTTGTGTCTACAGCGCCAGTTCCACGTGATACTAATCCAAGTGGTGTATCAACTAATCCAAATTGGCTATTAATTCCATCAATCATCAATGTTGAATCATCAGCAAATACTGAACCACTTACATCACCTGTATGGTATCCTGTTACATTACCAACTACATTCCCAGTTACATTACCAACTACGTTACCTGTAAATGTTCCGCTTACTTGTGCAGCCGCAACAATTCCTGTAGCCGCATTAAATACAACTGTACTATCTTCTGCAATAATATCTGCTTGTATTCTTTCAGCTGTAATTTGACTATTAACATTTAGTTGGTTAATCCAAGCCTCATTCCAATATTTTGATCCTGAACCAATATTATGAGCACTGTCAGTATTTGGTATTATACTTCCTGATATTTCAGCACCTAAGTTTAAAACATCACTACCAACTCCGTCACCTAAGTTAATGTTTCCTGTAGCCTGGATGTTACCTGTAATATTAATATTACCTGTACCAGTAATATCGAAGTTGTTTAAGTCTAATGTGCCGCCTAGTTGTGGAGTAGTATCAGCTAAAAGCGAGTCGATAGTACCAGCAATAGATGTTATTCCACCTGCTGTTGATCCGTCACCAACATATAATTGTTTAGTGTCTGTTGTGAATATTAATTCACCTTCTGCAGGTGTGATACCTAGTCTTTCTGCATTGGTACCTCTTCTAACTTGTAATGCCATCTATTTACTCCTGAATAGTATTTGTTATAGTATTTATGCCGATTACTTTCTTTTCTTCATAAAGATTTGTGTACGCTTCTTAATATCTCGTTTGACCTTATGTGTATCTAGTCTAAAATCTATGTTTTTAATGCTACTTTCGTATTCAACAAATAAATCTTCTAACGCTGTTTCAATATCCAAAGTAGGCTTAGATCTAGACTTTTTTACGTCAATTTCCCATATTTTTCCGTCGTTGAAATATATCTTAACACTATGCAGATACTCAATAGGTACTACATCAATAGTAATATCCTTAAATATTTCTGGCCAAGCATTAACTATATCAGAGGGTAATTTGCCTTTTTTAGCCATCCGCCGTTGTCTTTGACTTACGCTTTGTAGGAACAAGTTGTTCTGCTTGCTCTCTAAGAGTTTTTGCTTCTTTAAACAAAGAATCTGCTTGCGATCGATATTGTGCCGCAAGTGCCTCGTCAGTCAAGACATCGGGTGTTGCAGGTGCTGTATATGAGTCTGCTGGATTAGCTAAAGGTGCATTTGTTACTTCTGCAATAGTTGCTCCTTCTGGACTTTTCATAGCAAGGTCGTTTACTGTAACACCTTTTTGCTCTGCAATAGTTTTATTAAGTTCATCTAATGGCAATGACGTATTATTATTTGGTGTCATTTCAATTAAATTTGTTGCTACCTTAGTAAGTTTACCAGTTTTATGAAATGCAGCTAACATATTTCTACCATCTGATAAAGATGTTCTAGCCATAGCATCTGCAAATTCATCAGCATTTTGCCCACTATTTGATTCAATTAAATTAATTAAAGTATCGTGGTCAGCTGCATCTAGTGCTTCTGTAAATACTACCAAGCAGTTATCAGGATCACCTGGTAACACTCTATATGCTACAGCACATTTTTTCTTAGTCTTAGTTACTCTTCCGACATGTTTTAATGCGGCCATATTATTCTCCTTTTGTTCCGTCTGGCGCAGGTGCCGGCTGTTGTGCCGCTACGGCTGATAGAAACGTTTCTAGTTTGTTGTATGTTGACCCAACAGTCATCATTTCGTTTGGTTTGAATGCACCACGTTGACTTGCTACATCAATGATCTGTTTTAGTGCGTTTAGATCAGTAATAGTAAGTTCTGTGGCATTTTCTTGTGCTGGCGCTTGAGCTTGTTCTGGGGCTTTTGCGTCAGCGTTGTTTTTATCTTCGCTCATTTATTGTCTCCTGTGTTTATATAAACTACGCATATATTTACTTGTATTTTAAAAGTGGGCATGCCAAAGTGAAATACGAAAGTTCTTTAGTATCTTCAAATCCGATTTTACATACAGTTTCAGTACCACTACCTTCTGTAATTGTTATAGTAGTTCCTATATAATATCGGCCTTTTAGATTATCATCGATCCATTTTTGTATACTACGTTCTAAGTTATATCGAAGTGGTATTTTAATGTAATCGCAATGAGGACTAGGCACTTTTAGGCGCCTAATTCCAAATAAATTTAGTGGATTTGGTTCTTTAAATTTATGCAACGTTTTGTTCATAGTGTGCTGTTATGCCAAATGGCGCTTCTAGTTCCTTGTCTCGGTGTCCGTGTATAATAAAAACCGTTTCACAATATTCTGGATCTCCCCAGCTATTCCAAGGATAGCCATCTGTAAACATAATAAACTTTTTAGGCTGTATATCGTTTTCTTTCATATACTGCCAATTCACATCAAAGTCGGTACCGCCGCCTCCGATGATTTCATAATCAAGCAAATCTTCACCGCCATCTGCACTAAAGTCTTGTTCGTTATATACCTTTGTATCAAAGCACCATAATTTAATATTGTAAGATTTAAACTCTTCCATGATACCTTTGACTTCACTTAAAAAGTCTTTTGCTTGATGGTCGCCAATTGAGCCACTCATATCTAATCCTACACAGATATCAATTTCATCATCAAAATTCATGCCAGGAAGAATAGCACCAGTATGCCATCCTTTACGTGATGGACGACTAAAAGTAAAATCATGTTTAATAGTAGACTGGATTTGTTGTCGAATAATTTCACGCCAGTTCATTTTAGGTTCAGTAAGCTCTTTAATCATACGTTGTACTTCAGCAGGAGTATTGCCTGCTCCAGCGGCTTGTGCAGCACTAAGCATACTTTCTTTAACTTCGTCTTTGATCTTACGCATTTCTTCTTTAGAAAATTTAGGTTTTTTCTTACTTACTTTATTGCCTTTGCTATCTTGTTCTTCGCCTGCGTCACCTTCACCGTTAGCATCATCACCTAAACCATCAAGGTGTTCGTCCAACATTTCTCCAAGTTGTTCTAAAAAGTCTTGACCGTTCTGTTTTGCTTGTTCGTAAATATCATCATATACTTCTTCACTAGTCCACGTGTCATATTTAAAGTCTTGAAAACAATCAATGAAGCTGGGTTTTTCACCAATACGATCACGTACTAATAGATTATTAACAATATAATCAGCGGCAATGTTATATAACTTAGGATCACGTCCTTCTCTACGTCCTAAGTGATCAAATACACAATGTAAAATTTCGTGTGCAATAACAAATTCAATTTCTTTGTTATTCATTTTGTTAAAGAATTGTGTGTTAAAATATAAATTACGACCGTCTACAGCCGCTGTCGGGCACCATTCATCTGCGGCTAAAATACGCAAACGTGTTGCCATATTACCAAAGAATGGGTGTCGAAGTAGTAAGCCAACTCTTGCAACAATAATACGTTCTAAAACATCTACACGCATTTCTTCAAGTTGCTCTGGTGTAATATCTGGATCAGGTGTCCAGTGCTTAGTACCTTCTACATTATATAATACGTCTTTGATCATTGTGCCTATTCCTAATTGTTATACTTACAGTATACACATATTTACACTATTTGTCAAGTAAAAATGGGCGTTTTTATAGAGACGCCCAACTCTTTTATGGTTACACCTGTTGTGCAGCTGTAATGTACTTGCCAAAACGTTCGTGGAATTCATCAAAACATTCTACTTCATCTGGATCGATTGGTAGTGAATATTGTGTAAGAGCAAGTTTAATACCCATTACAACCAATTCTGTTTCGAAGTTATCCATTGCAAAACGTAAAAAGTTATTAACTTTATCGTCAAACTTTTTATCGTTCTTATCGGACGCTTCTTTAAGTTCATAGCAGAGTGAGACAGTTAAGGAATACATGGCACTGATTTCTTTTGTCTTCATCTCTTTTACTTTGCCATCCAAAATATCTGTTGGATTAGGCATTGTTGACGCTACTTTACGGTGTGCCATAAACTTTACAGCAAGGCCTTCGCCTACTGAACCACTGACTAAGTCAGTTGTGGTATTTTCATCATCATCGTCATCTAGTAGTTCTGATACAAATGACCATGAACGAGGTGTTGCAAAAGAACGACTTGGTGATTTAGGATCAAAGTCGTACAAGTCCTTCTTACTAAAAGTAAGATAACCTACAACATCGTTATGTATTTTGTTTTCTACAGCCCAAGCAAACCAATCATCGAAGTTAACAGCAAGCTCAATATGTACAAAACGATTTGCTAACGGAGCAGGCATTCTATAAGTAACGCCTTTGTCTGCTTCTCTATTACCAGCTGCTACAATAAGAACATTGTCTGGTAATTTGTATTGTCCTACACGTCTGTTAAGAATAAGCTGATAAGCAGCCGCTTGTACAGCCGGCGCCGCAGAATTCATTTCGTCTAAGAACAGTACAATATTATCATATTGTGCCGCAAATTCTTCTGTTGGAAGTTCTTGCGGAGGTGCCCAAGCCATAACATTATCATTTGCCGCATAGTATGGAATACCTTTAATATCTGTAGGTTCCCAAAGAGACAAACGAATGTCAATTAAGTGTGAATTTTTAAGTTGTTTAGTGATTTGCCCTACAATATCGGATTTACCAATACCTGGAGGTCCCCACATAAACAACGGACGTTTTTTCTTAAAAGCACGTAAAATGCTTTTCTTTGCGCTATTTGGTGATACGGTGCGTAGTGCTGTAATATTATCCATTGTGTATTCCTCTTTTGTTGTGTTCAGTGCCATACGTTATTTCTAAGTATGTATATATAATAACACCGTTTTAACTAAAGGTCAACCACTTTTGGATTCTTTTTTCTGCCTAGTAAGAGCTTTTTGTAGCCCATATTTACGTACATCTCCGCTAAAAAGGCTTAATTCCATAGCCTTTTTTTCGTTTGTAACTATAATACATCTTGGAGCCAAATAATACGGACAATCTATAAAGTTATCCATCCATATTATTGTATTAGTTGTAAGTTCGAATTCTTGGGGATATGGTATTTCGTAAGTTTGTAAATCTATTTCGGTTGTAATAAATTCAAAACCGGCATCTGTAAGACGAAGTCCGCCGGTATCTTTTTCTCGAGTGTTCTTCCACCATAGAGGAAGGTACTCTTTTACAGATAAATCACTTATAGCTTTACCTGATTGTTTTAAGAATACTTTTGTGTATGTTTCTTTCCAGTTCATTCTTCAACAGTTTCACCTGAAGTTAATTTAACAACAGTAAATAGATCTGTTTTAAAAAGAGAATTCATTTTTGTAGCAAGATTGTGTGCATGCCCCGGATTTGAAAAACTAGTTTTTTTGTATTTAGGTCCTGGGTAGCTTGTAAGAACGTTTGAACTTTTTAAGTTAAACGGAGCGTTTTCGTAAAACACAGCCCAGATGGCTTCTGCTTGTAATACTTGATCAGCTTTGTACGTTTTTTTATCAATATGCTCTGCTAATACAGTTGGTTTTGGTCTACTCATATGCGTTCCTATCTTATTAAGTACGCATATATTTATCCTTTTTTAGACAACTTTTTAGACCAAAAGTAGTGTATAATTTTATATATAGGATAAGGTACAGGTATATTATAACAGTGTTTGCCTCGTACAACTAGAACGTCCCAAGTCCATTGTCCTTGAATATGGGTAAATCCTACAATACCTAAACTGAATTTACCTATTACCAATTTGAACCGCTATCCATATTAACTTGGATTACATCATCGGCACCTGAGTTTTTACGTGCAAGTATCTGTTCAAGATCACCATTTAATCTAGTCATTACTTCGCCTAAGGTAAAAGCAAGTCTTTTTGCTTGTTGGGCTGTTAACTTTATTTCCTTTGCTTGACTTGCATCAGCACTCTTAACTTGTGAAATAAATTGCTGTATAGGTGCTGTATTTAACGGCTCATTTTGTGTTGACACGTGATAACTCCGTTCTCATTTCTAGTTCAGTTTTAAATGGTCCTCTATAGTCATAACGTTCTATAGTTATTAGTTTAGGACAAAAACTTTTAACCCAACCCTTTTCAAAACGTATTGTATAATATCCTGCACAGTATAAACTTTTACTTTTTTTGCTCTTTGTAAATAATGGCAATTTGCGTTTTACGTCATACATATCATTATAAGGCAAACAACTAGTTGGATATGTATTAACAATTTTTTCTGGCACAACTTCTTTAATTTCTAAGTCTTGCCAACTAACTTTGCTTTGCAAACATTCTTGTATTTCCAGCGTATCGTTAAAAAATCTACTTCCTTTGGAATCACTAAGCATATATTGCTCGTCATTGAAACTAATAGTTCCTACATTCTCACTATTATTAGATAAAATCCAAAATTTATTTTTTACTATTTCTTTTGCTTTCATGCTGGATACCTCGCTTGTAATGGTTCTGCAAATGTTTGCGCCTGGTCTGCAATGCGTTGCATATCCCATTTAGCACAAAACTTCATAAGACGCATACCAACCTGCTGTACTTCTTTAGGTGTCATATGTTCTTCAATTACGTTATTAATTATCTTTCTAATGTCTGCAGGCTGTGCAGTCAAATCACAAAGTGTTACATTACGTGTATAGTCATCTAGTACACGATGTTCAGCACCTTCATGATCAGTCCAACGCTGTAACATCATGTTATTCCAGTTATAGCCTTTAGTGTCTTTGTCTGCAAATGCTTCAATAAGTCCTACTTTATTCTTAGTGCCTTTCTTACGCACACCTGGATACGCACTAAACACATTGTCGCTAGTATCGCCACGCATACATTTCTCAAACAACATAAACGCAGGATCAGGCGCAGGCTTTGCTTCTTTAGTTTTCTTATCAATTACATGATTGCCTTTGTCATCAAAGTAGCCTTCATGTGTAATAGTAACATTCTGTATACCATTATACTGTTTACAATTAGGTGCAACTAATTGTGCAAAGTCACCGTCAGTACTAATAATAACATGATTATCGTTAGGGTGTGCTTGTACCCAACCTGCAATAAGATCATCAGCTTCTAGTTGCGGATGTCGCATAACAGTACAATTAGTCTTGTCTGTAACAAAGTCCTTAAACTCGTCAAAGCACTCCCAAAATACTTTATCTTCGTCTGCCTGCGAAGGAGTAAGTGCATCACGACTTTCTTGTCTGTTTCGCTTGTAAGGCTCGTAAAAATCCTTGCGCCAGCTACGACCTTCTAAACAAAATACAACATGATCAGCATCAAAGTCACGCCATGCCTTTTTAACACCACTAAGTGTTATATGGAATGCCATGCCAATTTTAGTGTCAATGTCGCCTCGTACTACATGCCTAGCACGAAAGAATGTGTTAGCTGTGTCTACTAGAATATAAGTTGCCATTAGTTTGCCTTTGTATAATTTATAGTATTATTATAGCACCAGATCTGGCTTGTGTCAAGCATTAAATTCTTCATCTACATAACGCTTTAATTCGTGATCACCGATATTATCTGGCACTCTTTTTTTGTAAAACAGTTCATAACTATCACTACCATACTTACCGATACCATATAGATCTGTAGCATCATCTCCGTTCCATGTCAAATAATCTTCTGACATCTTGCGTAAACGCTTATAACGGACATTTACCATACCCAAAGTTTGGATAATCATTTTAATTGTGTTTGGTGAAGTATTTATTAAGTGTACTGGTGTAGGACAAATACCAAATAACAAAGGTAATACTCTTTTTACTTGTTTACGGTTTGTACAATTTAAGCAAATGACACCAACCATGTGTTGCCATATACTGTCTACTTGCTGTTGTACCATTAAATCGTCACGCATCAGAATCTCTTATATGCTGGTAATCTAAATATTGCGAACACCATTCGTAAAATGATCTATCTGTGTCCGGCCAACATTCTGCAAATGTTGGGTCATCTTTCCTTATTTTTCTGTATTCTGATCTAACTTGTATTTCGGTCATCATTAGGAAACTTCCGATTTATCTTTGTCAATTGGTACTACATTAATGTAACCCATATCTCTTGCTGTCTCTACACCTTGTTCACCTAGTATTTGTACAGCAATAGTTTTAAACCAACCATCTACAATTTGTTCATTTGTTTCACCAGTGTATCCTGCATCAAGTAGTTCTTCAATAAACTGGTTATTCCAATCGAGCTCAAAGAACCCGTTCTTAATGTTATCTGGATTAAGTTGTGTATCTAATACAGCTACCCAAGGTTCACCTTTAGCAGTTGCTTCTTCTTTTTCTTTTGCAAGAATTGCTCTGCGCTTGTCTTCGTTAGTTGTTACTGTTTCTTCTTTTTTACCTTGTAATTTACTTACGGTGTTTTTTATTTTATCCCACATATTTTACCATCCTGCCTTTCTTATTTTATCTTCGTTAATAGGCGCTTTCATTGCCCGTTCGTGTTGTGCGTTCTTGTATTTTTTATCAAGTGCCCCACGCATTTCCGAAGAGTGAAATGTGTAGTCTTGGGGTGAATCTCCATCCTTCTGCCATACACGCTTCAGCCACGTCTTTAACGTTGAGGGAGTATTCTTCACTGCGTCCACCCAACGGCATAAGATATACTGGACATTCCACCCCGGCACTTCTGTAAGCGTCCACAGCTCTTTTAACTTCTTCAAAGTCGTTATTAGTAGCGACAACAAACTTAAGATAGATGTCACTACCGTCAACAAGAGTATACTCGTGAGCCACACTAGGCTTAATAGCAGTATCCCAAGGTTCTCCAGAAACTGAAAGTTTCGGGGAACAAGACCATGTGACTGTAATCCTGTCATTGTTTGTGAGATATTCAAAGAGATCGTCGTGTAAAGATTGTGTAGTGTTTGTTTCAAATGTAACATTTTTTAAGTCCTGCATACGTGGATGTTCAAACAGCTCTACGTAAAGTCGTTGCCACGCTAACAACGGTTCACCACCTGTCATGATCAAGTGTACATCTTGACCGTTATCTTGTACCCACTTACCGTTAGGAGTAAGTGAAAGTAAATGTTCAACTACTTCGTCTACAGTTGCTTGTTTATTAAACTTCTTAAACTCAGGATAGATACTAGCATATGTATCACAACCTGTATGTATAATAGGCAAGTCGTTAAACTCTTTTGTAGTTTCGTGTACGCCTGCATCAAGTAATGATTGTACTTCTGCATTGTGAATAATGCCTTGCTTTTGTTTTTCGTCACGCATAGGTTCATTTGTTAAGCCAAAGTTCATGCAACGAAAGTTACAACCAAATGTACGCAAGAACACACTAGGTACTCCTACAAACTTTCCTTCACCTTGTACACTGTAAAATGCTTCTGAATATCTTAGTTTCATTGCTGGCTTTCTGTTAACTGCATCATAGTCTGGATAACCCTTTTCAAATACTGGTGCTTCTATCATATTACGCTCCGCATGCAAACTGTTGTTGTAGTTTAATGTTATCAAAGAACTCTTTCTTTGTACCTGCATCTTCTTTAAATGCACCACGTAGCACAGTTGTTTGTGTAAGACTACTAGTTGCCATAATACCTCTATTTTCACAACAACCGTGTGTTGCTTGAATGTAAACACCTAAGTGTTCTGCATCAGTTGCTCCTTGAATCTCACGTGCAATATCATTTGCAAGTTCTTCTTGTAGTGTTCCACGTCTGGCGCACCATTGTGCAATACGTGTGTACTTGCTTAGTCCAATTAGTTTGTCCGCGGCAATAATACCAATGTATGCAACACCTGCTACTGGCTGGTGATGATGCGAACATATACTCTTTAGTTCACTACGTACTACTAACATACCTTCATAACGTTCTGTTGAATCGTTTGGAAATGCTGTTGCTGTTGGAATAGGATCATAACGTCCTGCCATAATCTCATTGTAGTACATTTTAGCAAGTCGATGCGCTGTACCTTTACTGTTAGGATCTTGATACCTATCAATTATAAGTGCGTCTAGTACACTTTCAAATGCTGTAGTAGCTTCGTTGATAAGTTCTTCCTTATCACCTTTTTGCAACACGCCACTAATGTTGTCGCCAGCCCAATAGCGTTGCTTTGCCTGTACTAGGCGGGCTTTTATTTCTTCACTTTTACTCATTTACTTCTCCGATGTTTAGGCAGTGGATTGCCAATATTAGTTATATTATATACTTTATTTAGGTTTTTGTCAACCTATTACGTAAATTCTTTCTTCCTTTTATGTATTTTTTATATCTATAAGGATGATAGTCTTTGTAGTATTCTTTCTTTTGAAAGATATCACTAGCATCATCTAGTGCTGTGATTTTCTGTAACAACATAATAGTCCAATAATCATCAAACGCATCTAAGAACCATAAGTCCTTGCCTTTGTGATTATACAAACCATTTAAACTATCAGTTGCTCCAATCATTTGATCTATTGTTATTATGTCTTTATTAGTAGGCATAGCTACCATAACAACTTCAATAGATCCATCATATAGTTCTGCTTGTTCAGAAACAGCCCTCCAGAATTCATATACATCTTCTGGGGGCTCTAACTTTATTACTTTTAATTTGCTGTTATCGTGTACAGACTTTGCATACGGACAAATATTTGCATCATTAAGTTTATTAACCCAATCATTTATGTATGCATCTAGGTCTGTTTTAGTCATTAAAATATTTGTTCAACATTTCAAGTCTGTCATTAGCAGTAGCCATAGCATCCAATTCTTTTTGAATTGTTTCAATAATATCTGAATGCTCGCCAATGCCTACAACCTTTTCCATATACACATTAATGTTAGTTTTGTGTAATAGAACCTCTGCTTCGGCATGTTTTCTTGCTGCTTCGATCATTTGCTGTTTCAACATAAGTCTCCTTTCTAATATGTTCCTATGTTTTCCCAAGGATATACTAACCATACATCCTCATCCGCTTTATTTACTTCGTGACATGTATAATTAACTTTATCAAAGTCACTTGCTAAATTTTCTGTTAGTGTAGCAAAACGAACATTTTTGCCAAACACATTATCCCATTTAGGATCATCAGGCAAGCAACCTGCTCTCCAATCTTGTGTAATCCAATTAAATGTAGCACCTGTATCGTTGATGTCGTCTACAACTAGAATATTTTTATGATATGGCCCAGCACTTGGCCCAGGGTTCGATACATAACCATATGCATCTTCAGCCATCCAACAGTTGCTTTCACTTTCACTAGTATCATCACGTAAACTTACTTTAATTGCTTCGCAACGTATGCCAGTCATGTTTGAAATAATAGTAGCAGGTACATTACCACCACGGGTAATACCTACAATATAATCAGGACGCCAATTGTCAGCATACATCTGATTAACAATACTGACACACATACGTTCTACGTCTTGCCAACTATAATAATGTTTCTTAATCATTTATCTTTCTCTTTTAATTTAGGATGCGGTGTTTTATCATTGTATATGTCTCCTGCCAAGGCTTGTATTTGTTCTACCAAATGAGTAACTAGTTGTTTGTCATATTCCTTGCCAGGCGCTCTTTTATACTTTTCTCGATGTGCTTGTATGGCGATTGTGTGCATTGCACTTACTTTGTCCATTAGTTGTTTTATTGTATGTTGCATTAGATTAGTACCCCTTCATCTTTTTTACCTTTGTAATCTTGTAGTGTCATATCATATACACTTTTAAAATTACGCCATACTTTAGACAGTGCTGGATATTCTTTGCACATTTCTTCAACTTGATCTGGATCAATAAAATTATCTAGAATGTTGAAAAATTCTCCACTACTACCGGGATCCAATGTAATAGTATCGGTAGTACTACCAATTGTTATATCGCTAAGACTGAATGTATAATCGCTACCTGTGTTAGTTAAATAATCTTCGTCTAACGTAATAGAAAATGTTTTATCTTCATCATTCATCTGCAATCGCCTTATAAAGTGCTGTACCGCTAAAAAAGTCTTTGTTTAATTTTGTTCTTTGCTTATCTAAACTAACAAGAAGGTCTTCATAATTTTCCATATAGTTTATAATTTGTGCAACTACTTTGTCTCTGTGATGTAAGTATGCATCATAGTCTTCAGTCCATGCACTTGGATATTTAAACTCTGGAAGTGCCATTTCACTGTAACTAAGTCTGTCAGGCACCATAGGAATAGTATCTACTAGTGCGCCTTCATACCAACTAATGCCAAGTGTTTCTTGTAGGTTAGCACTAAACACAAGTTTAGCCTCGCCTAGTAAGTTATGATATTCATTCTTTGTTAATTCTTGTTCTTGACACACAACAAATTCGTATTGTGGTAAACGCTCTTTAAGATCTCTAAAGATATCAACTTGCTTCTCTGGTGCAATACGATGCGGAAAGAGTATAAGATCTTTCTTTTCCATACCTTTGTAGCTATCTAAACTATTCTTTAGATACTCCATAGGCCAGCCTACACGTTTTATACTATCATAGTCTATTGCATAGTCTTCATCAAATACATCAGTGAACATATCAATATGGAAGTCACTTGCAAAGAAGTTATCGTCATAACATTCAAACATTGACATTTCTGCATGACGTACCCAAGGTTTATCGCCTATTAGTCTGCCAAGAAAGTCTTGCGGATCATAACTACCAGCATGCCATAAACCACCAATGTTAATGTCAATACCTAATAGTTCAGCCATATAACGTAATTGAATAACTGTAGGGTTCCAAGCATCAGTATATAAGAAGTAGTCATTGTCGTTAACTTCACCGTTAGCAAACAACCTGCTAATTTCTAACATTTGTTGTGACTTATAATTGTTTGTTCCAGCAAAGTTAAGAAAAGCCCCAGGCGTTGTTGCCTGAGGTACTTCTCCACCACTAATAACCACAACATTATCATTTGTAGCTCGTCGAAGTTGCTTTGGAAGGTAGTCTTTCCATTGCTTAGTATAACGTGTGTCTACTGCTTCAATGTCTACAATGTAAATAGTCATTAGTTTCTCCGGTTATTAAACTTCTTACCAGCATTACGTGCCTTTGCACGAAGCCATCCTTGATGCTTGTTGTATGCAATCCACACAGGAGCATCCGATTTATAAAGGTCTTTTTCGTTAAAGACCTTTCCTTCGAAGCGACAGTAGTCGCGGAATTTATCCAAGTCGTTAAACACTTTAGTATACGCATTACGATTAAATTCGATTGCCATTTTTGTTTCTCTCTTTTTAATAGCACTAGGGTTTCGGGTAGTAAATTGAACAGCCGTTTTCATTATCTTCAGCTACGCTGATTTCTACAAATCGGCCTGGGTATTTTGTAGAAATTTCTTGGTACAAGTCATCTGCAATCATTTCACAGCTCTTGTGGTCGAGCTCTAGTACGCCTTCGACGTCATAGAGTCGTTGCATCCAGCGTTTAAACTGAATGAATTCAATGTCGCGATCATTGTGAAATACTTCAATACGAACACGAAAGTGAAAAATATGACGATGCGGAATACCTAAGAATGATACATCATCCCAATCGCCGGTTGCTAGTTTAGGATCAGTATCTGCGCCAGGGTACATATGCACGCCTTCTTTATTAAAGGTTACCCAAATACTACGTTCTGCTTTACGCATTGTATTTTCTTGTGACATTTTATTATCTTCTTCACGCATCATACGCTTCATACCTTCATAATATCGTTCGTTTTTAGGATTGTTATCTTCTATTGTAACTTCATTCATAGTACTAGTATACCTTCTTTTAGTTGTGTTGTCAATTGTTTTCTAACCATTTTTCCACTATTTTTGCTTGTTTTTTTGCACCCTCTACACTAAAATGCTTACCATTATCAATAACATAGTCATTAAAGTTTAGCATATCTTCTATTATTGGAAATGGATAGTTGTATCTAGGAGTAGTATGAAAAAACTGTATATGCGATTGTGTTTGAATAAGGTTAATTAATGCTTTGCTATTAATGTCAGTATAATAATCATTACTAAAGTATTTGTAGTACATTTTACCAAATTTAATAAATTCATTATCACTTGACATATTGTCAAAAACAGCACCAGGTGTAAGAGCAACCATTTCTAGTTCTTTTGGAATACTATAATAGTTGTCCGAAATTTGGTAATAGTTTACATCTAACCGATCAATGTCTAATGCAAAACTTAATCTAGTAGGAGTTGTTAATTGAAAGATTACTTTTTCGACATCTACCTGTTCTTTTGCAATTTCTAATAAATGTAAACTTGTAAGTAGACTGTTGCCAGGGTATGCATAGTTGTAAAAGTTATGTTGTGGCATTATTTCTGACAGAGCTTCCACCCAAGAGTAAGGTTGTTCAGGACAACCTGCACTCCAACTACATCCAGCAACTACAATATTCATTTTACAACTTTATCAGATCCATATTTTGACCAGTCTGTGAACTTATCTCGGTCCATTAAATCGTGCAAACTATGACACCAAACGCCAGGATTGCTTGCCTTAAAGTCTTTATCATCAATCTTCAACATAGTGTTGTAGTTCCACAGTTTTGCATAAGGCAAAGGAACACGAAGTTGTGGGATAAAATTTTCATATTCTGTAAGACCACTTTCAAGAAATTCTTCTGCGTAACTAATTGGAATATCTAAACTGCAAAGTTTACCTGCTGTCAAGAATGCTTTGATCATTCTTTCCCAACTAGTCCATTCTTGTTCATTTAGTGGTTCAAACGAATGATTAGCACCAAAGAAGATATGTTCACACTGTTCTTCATCGTAATGCTTTTGTATAATATCACAAGGTTGTGTGCCTGTAACAAATAAAGTTTTCATTCCAACTGCAGGAGTCTTTTCAACTTCTATACCTGTAAAGAATATAGGAGTATCACTTACGCCGCTTTCGTAATCTCGTTTCATTACTTTAGTTTAATCCCTGTTGTTGATTCAATATATTGATTGGCCATAGTTGTTTCAGTTTTTGCAATAAACACAATGGTAGCTAAATTTACTTCTAATTCAGTATCAGGACTTACAGTAAACGTAAACGGAACCATTCCTAATCCTTCTTTAGTCATTGTAAGTGCCATAGGCTTTTTAACTTTAATATGTGTAGTGTCTTTTTTTACTAGACGTGCAACAATTTCTTCGCCAGCTACAGTTTTGAAACTAATTGTATCGCCTTCTTTATATGATGATTCTAATAACATGTTTTATCCTAGTTGTTTAAGTTCAGTCTCTAGCCGATGTATTTCATCTTTAAGCCAAAGTTTTTGTGTTTTCATGCGGTTAAGTATTTGTTCGCTTTCAAATTTATTATACAACATTTTTATCTCTTCGTCAAGTGATCTATGTTTCTTATATAATTCTTGTAAATGCACAGCTATTTTATCGTGTTGCTCCGTGTAGTTGCTCATCTTCTAAATCCTCCAACTTGGTTTCGTCTAGTGTATCTTCTTCGATAACAGTTTCTTCTACATCAAATAGTGCGTTAAAGTGTGTACTAGCATTTACAGTTTTCTTACCAATAGCACCTCGTGTGCCTGGAATACTCATCCAAAACTTTGAATACTTTTCAATTAATTCTAGCGATGCTTCTTTCGAACCTGCGGAGAATATTTCCTCTACAACATCTCTAAATGTAATTCTATCAAACTGCTCTTGTACAAGCATCTTAGGTATAACACCTGCGTCATACTGTCTGTTTGCTTCTTGTACTGCGTTTACATGACTCCATACATTGTGACCCATTTGAATAGCATATGAAAAACTATCCCATGATGTTTTTCCTTCTTTGCCTATTTTATTTAGGTCACCTGGTTTATAAACACAAACATCTTTTACAAGCATACCGTCTGTTACGGGTGAATCTTCAAAGTTTTTAAATATTCCATCTTGTAGTACAGCATCTTTAAAAGTACGTGTGTCGGTTGCATACTTCTTATCGTCTACACTTGGAACCATTCGATAAGTCCATTTGCCTCTATCAGGAGTTTCATTTTGAATGTATACTTGTCCATTAGCAGTTGCTAAGAAAGGACTTGCACAATCAAATGTAAGCATCATATTAGGGTTGTAATACTTACGTATAGCACGTTGTATGTCAGTTAATAGTGTAGCCCACTCTAGTTTAGATGTGCCTAAGAAGTGCATTACATCGTGTACACCTTGTTGTAGTAGGTTATCATAATGCAAT
>Ga0098048_1000069_pt1 | contig 47752 bp, 39 predicted proteins | sample 13_taG_FD_75052 | JGI IMG/M metagenome (GOLD analysis project Ga0098048, IMG submission 75052) | Marine viral communities from the Subarctic Pacific Ocean - 13_ETSP_OMZ_AT15268 metaG | ecosystem: Environmental > Aquatic > Marine > Oceanic | place: Pacific Ocean | collected 2015-01-16 | reverse complement strand
TCAGGGTCAATCCCAATGGATGAGTCCATAACCACGTTGGTGGCTCGGTCGATGTCAATGTCATAGGCCGTAGTCATTGCCACGTGTGGTAGCGTGGTCTTGAAGTGTTGTGTAAATTTCATTAGTTCTGAAGTTTGAATATTTGGCCGTTCTCTGCATCATGAGCATAGTCGTCGAGCAGGTTGATGATGTCTTGCACCGCGTCAGCCTGAACATCAGGAGTACAGGCAATCAGAGAGGCAAAGCCCTTGACGTCCTTGGGGACAAGTTTGGCCGCTCGGTTGAGTTTGGACAGGTTCGCACCGAAGTGGAAGTCGTTGAGGAACAGGACTGCACGTCCTACGGGTTGAGAAAAGAAATTGTCTTTCACCATTGTATTGGTATTTTGAAGTTTGAATTTTGTTGTTGAGAGGGGGTCGTATATCACCTTCTTCATAAATTCAGAAGGTGTATATACTCCCCCACGTTAGGGCTTGACGGCTTCGACTATCTTGACCGTCCACCCATCGGGGCATAGGTCCATGGTCGCTCGTTCGAGAGCATGGTCAAGGCTCCAAGCCTTGAAAGTCATCTGCTTCCAATCATCCCTGTCACGTCCTCTGTAGTACGTCATTGTGTACTCGTCAGTCGGAACCGACTTGGGAGTCCAGTCGGTCATCGTGACCCGCTTGGGGTAGCGTTCCCACACATTCATGACAAGTCGTCGATTTCTTGTGTGACCATCATCTGCTCGTCACATATCAAGGCTGCGAAGATTTCGCTGTTGTACATGGCGTCAGCCCCGATTGCTTGGTACATATCTACCAAGGCTTGCAATTTTGCGTAGTTCATATCAGTTGAATTTGAAGTTTGAATTTGTAGTTAGAGAGAGGGGTCGTATATCACCTTCTTCATAAATTCAGAAGGTGTATATACTCCCCCACTCATAGGGATAGTGGATGGAGCAACCGCTTCCAAGGGCCAACAAGCTTCGGGAGATGGTCATCTCCACCGCACCTGACGTGGCGTCATGCAGGAGGTCTTTCAGACCTTGCAAGGCCCAGAGCATTCGGAGTTTGTCGTTGGACTCTTCGTTATCAACGAAGTGGTCAAGCAAGCAGACAGCTTCGCTGAAGGCTTCGAATGAAAGGGTTTCACCCTTTGGGTATGTGACGTTAATGTGTACGATATCTTCGATATCAAGGTCGGAAACAAGATAGTTCATTTTCAATGAATTAGAGGTTTGAGGTTGGGTCAAAAGGAAGGTCGCTGAAGAGAACTTCGTTCTCATTACGTGACGTCAGGTCTACATGACCCATGGCTTGCAGAGCAAGCAAAGCCTCGATTTTGGCTTCGAGGTCAGCCATTCGAGCCTCTGACGCAGAGGGTGGCGTCACATCAGCAGGAGAAGCAACAGCTTCTTTCGTGAGTGCCTTGGCCACAGCCTCGGTCCGACGCTTGGCTCTTGCCGTGGCTCCTGACTTGTCAGACACCTCTTGGGCTGACTTCCGAGCCTCCTCAACGGAGGCCGTGTGCTTCACCTTACGTGGTGTGACGGGAGTGTCAGGGCGGCCATGGAAAGCCTTTTCTTGGCGGTCAGCTACCTTCGTAGAAGGTGTAGCCTTGCCCTTCCTCTGCTTCCTCTTCTTCTTCGAAGACTTGGCCTTCGGAGCCTCAAGGCTCTCAACGTATGACATCAGGTCAGATACCAAGGCCTTAGCCTCTTTGATTCGACCTTCGGTCGGTGAGAAGGATGCAGTGTTGACTGCTGACTTAACCTCCTTTAGGAGGTTGATTCTTGATTGGTTTTTCATTGGAAATGAATTATGAAGTTTGAATTTCTGTAAGTTTAGAGAGTTCGTATCAAAGACTCTTCGTAAGACTCAGAGTCTTTGATACTCTCTCTACCCAAAAGTAGTCCACTATCTGCCAACTTCCAAATCTTTTTTTGCTGATAAGAATGTTACCCTAAAGGGTAAAAAAGACAATCAGACCGCATACACACGAAGGGCTGACTTCAGTCAGCGGCGTCATAGTTCTCCTTGGAGAACCGCAGAGGAAAGCTTCAAGGAAGCTTGGCGCAGGAAGCTAACAAGTTAGCTATGAGGAGTTTCAACAACCCATCTTGAAGGAGGTGATTAACAAGTTAATCAAGGGAGGGGAGGTGAATTGCTCCCACCAAGAATATGTCTTTGACATATCTTGAAGTGCTGTTACTTAATCAGCTACTCCAACTGAACTGCCACAATCCACTCAAACTCAATCCGTTAGGTCAAAAAGCTGAATATTTGCTCCAAACCCTGCGGGAAGGCAAGGTACGGGGTTTGCAGATGCGTTTGGGTATACGTGCGCGTGTACGTGTAGTATATATGAATCCCACTCCTTTCTATTACTCATATAAATTTCAAAGCGGATCGTTTACAATGGCTACGCTGTTCACTTAAAGCTTTACTAGAGGACTTGACTTTTCAATTTTTCTGTTGTAACTTCGCAAACGAAGCAGTCGAGTGAGGGTTTAAGATTGATTGTTAGTGATACTCTTCCAAAGTAAGTTTTTTGGAAGAATAGAAGCTGTGACTTTCACTGTTGAGGATGGCACGGAGACTGTCCCACTGGTTTTGGGTATAAGGGGCTGGGGATCGGGTAGCATTTATGCCTATATTTGTGTCAAATATTAAAAGGACACATGTACGGCAAGAAATCATACGCCATGGGCGGGGTCACAGACCCAAAGAAGAAGACCATTTCCGTTCACGAGCAAGGCATCGTGGATCAGGGGGATGGTTTTATTGTTTATGAAGATGCTGGAGGCAAGAGACTCCGCGTTTCAGTGCCTAAGGGCTTTACTGTCTCAGCAAACAAAACCTACTCAGCAGTTATGGATGGTGATGGTTACCGCTTGGAGCTGGAGGACAACCAATTCGGACCCAAGGACCCTCCTGGGCAGCGAGGCGACATGTTTAAGGACGGCGGATACATGAAGTTTATGGAAGGCGGCCTTGAGGCGGCTCTTAAAAAAAAAAGTAACGACAACAATGATGGCCGCAGCTATGCTGGTCAGTACTTTTCTCCTGTAGCCTCTGACAAGGACTTCAGGGATTACGTCTTGTACCTCCCAGACTATGAAGGGAACATCCTTGAGATGACCGACATGGACTTTAAGGAGCTAGAAGACGCGGGAGCCAAAAGAATCTACCTACCTACAGGCAGCAGAGGTGAGACGGCGAACAAGAGAATACCTCTTTCCAATGTGAATGGAAGAGACATGCTTAGCGACGAAGACTTTAAGGTGTCTGAGATCGGAGGGAGGTCTGTCCTTACCCCCATGGGCAATTTTCAGGAGGGAGGCGTAGTGGGAGACCCCAAGCCCCCTAGATTTATTCGGAAAGACCCCAACTTCAGCGGTGTTCGCTTCATAGGAAAAGGAAAAGAGTCAGAATACAACAAAGCTTCTGGACGTGGTGGGTTTGATTTTAGATACGATCTAGATGGTGTTAAGTTTTACGGTAACGATGACGACGGCCTCGTCTTTATAGACAAGAGTGGCAACGCTTTTTCTGCCGAAAGAGACTACAAGACGGGGAATCCTGATGACGAGTTTGATGGCTACGATGACGTATTTAACTACCTAAAAAGCAAAGGGGCAAAGTATAGCCAGGAATATGAGGATAAAGTGAGAGCTGCTACAGATATACTACAGAATGATCCGAGCATGCAGCCCAAGTTTGCTGAACCCTTAAAGCTAAATGAAGGGGAAGAGGGTAAATTTCAGGGTGGAGGAATGATGGGTGCGCCTAAAGGACAAGGAGATCCTAAGTTGAAACTGCCAAGGGAGTCAGAGGGTGAGGTTCAACAGGAAGAAGACGGTCGTGAGTATGTCATGTACAGAGACGGCACTGGAAACCTAGTGAAGGTCTTTGGATCATGGAACGAAGCCCCGAATGTTTCGGAGAGAGATGAGCAGGGGATGGGACAGTTTATGGCGATAGACAAATCTTTTGACTACCCTATCGCTTTTGATCAGGAGTCTGGAGAGTACAGGCTTGATGAGGCGACTATGGATGGACCCGACGACGGACCAAGAGGTTTGAAGGCTTCCCCAGTAGGACACCTTCTTTCACAGATGAGTAAGATGGGTCCCCAGACTTTTAAGAAGAAAGACGGAACCAGCGTCAATTATCAAGGTCGTGAGTACGGAGACTTCACACCAGGCGTCATGCGCGGTATGAGGGAATACAAGAGAGGAGGAAAGTTTCCTGACCTTAATAAAGACGGGAAGATCACCATGGCCGACATCCTTCGGGGCAGAGGCGTGATCCCCAGGAGATAACAACTTATAACTTACATTTGTAACAACAACAACATTATGAAACCAGTAAAAAGAAAAGGAGCCGATAGAAAGGCTGCCAGAAAAGACGAAAGAAGTCTGAACCGTTATGACAGGGCTACTAAAAGGGCTAGAAAGTCTTATAACAAGATGACTCCAGGCGCTAAGGCTGAGTATGCGCGACAGGAAAAAGCTTTCGCCGACGCAGAGTCTCGTAAATCGAAGCCCAGAACGAGGGTTGACTCTAAAGGTAAGATGCGTCGGCTTTGAAACCTAAAAAGAAAAAAGTCGTTGCAAAGGGAGCCGATAGGGCTGACGTTCGCGGAGACAGAAAGGCCGCTCGTATCAACAGGCGCCAGAAAAGGAAGTACGACGAAGGTGGCAAGCTACCGTCTTACGACCCTAAGAAGGCTGCTATGATGAGAGGTCTTGAGGCTCAGATCAAAAAAGCCAAGGGTACCCCAGCCGCTAAGCCTCTCGTAGAGAAGTACAGAAAGCTTACGGGTACTAAGTGAGACACTACTACTTCAATGCCAAGAAGAAGAGAAAGGACCCGTCTGTCGAAAATGAAAAGCGAAGAATAACGAATGCAGCTGTCAAAAAATCTATCTCTAAAGGAGTGCCTAAGGAGCGACACGGCGAAGCGCCTGGGAATAAAAAACCAACCACATGAAGACTGGGTTATCGAAAATCTTAGAGCTGTTGCTGAACACGTATTTCAACCTGTTAGGGATGGGATCGGAGTTCCTGTATTCGTGTCGAGCGGCTATAGGTCGCCTGAGCTCAACAAAGCGATCGGTGGCTCAGTACGTAGTCAGCACATGGAGGGACGCGCACTCGATTTGGACGCGGATGTCCTCGGCGGTACATCGAACTGTGACATCTTCCACTATATCAAAAATAATCTGGAGTTTGATCAGCTTATTTGGGAGTTTGGTGATGATAGCTCTCCAGACTGGGTTCACGTTAGTTATATTTATGGTGGGAATAATCGTGGACGTTGTCTTAAGGCTAAGAGAGATGATAAGGGCAAGACGTTTTACGAAGTAATATTTGACTAATGCTAGGACTAGGACTACGATCATCACAAAACGCTGGCGCAACCTCTGCCCCACCCGCCCCCTCTTTTGCTACGCTGCTTTCCTCCGACTTTAATACCGACCTAACCGAAGCCCAGTTGTTTCAAAGTGGAAGGATTGGTGGCGATCAACTGCTCATCAACCCATACAGCGACGGAAATGCCGTCGTTAAGGCGGTGCTGCCTGCAGGATGGGCTCAAGGATATGAGGCTGTTTCGGGCACCGCCGACCCCTTGGTTGCAGATGATATAACATCGGTGGGAGTCTGGGATACGGGACTTATCGATGGCGTTACATCAGACATCTACCCGCTGCTCTGGGTGAACGGCATAACCAACACTCCCTCTGCCGACACAGGTGCTGATGGCCCCCCAGTGAGTAGGACAGACTCTACAGTGGACACTAGTGACTCTGATGACGGTAGATACCTGTATACTGAGACTTCCAGCAATAGGGGTGGCCACACCTCTACTGTCCAACCTTATCGAGTTTTTCTTTTGAGGACTCCAGGATTGAACTTTAGTACCGATATGGCGGACACGTCAAATGTTGTCCGTGTAGAAATGCAGGTACATGGCTTCGGTGGAACAGTAGGAGAGATACAAATTTGGATGGATGACGCTTCCACCTCGAATACCTCTTCAGCGGTAAAGGTTTTTGATTACGATGGATTCGGACAAACCGACTCATCCGATCCTTACGAAAAGATTACTTTTGAAGTGAGCACTATAGACCTTCCTGGGTCAGGGTCCATAGACGTAAGAACCACTAACAGTGACTTCTATTTTTACATTGTACACGACACTAACAAGGACTCCGATTTATCGTACACTGGAGACCTTGCTATAGACAACTTCTTTATAGAAGAAGTATCTTAAGACTCTAAAGAGTTGTAGAACCTCTGAACTGTCATCCTAGCTTTCTGGGTTATGGCATAACGCACTCTGTAGTTGTACTTAGTTTCTTCTCTAAAGATGTGGCCTTCGGCTGTGTCTGACGGAGTCAGTCTGTCGAAGTGTTTGTACAGGTACCCTCTTTGAACCATGGGGTAGATCATCCTATCCGAAAGATTCTTCTTGTTGATCCCGTAGTTCTCAGACACATAGTCTATGGTAAAGAACTCGGTGTCATAAAGCCAGATAAGAAGTTCTAGCCATCCCCATGACAACTCGTTGTCCTCGCAAAAGTCAAGGCGAACATTGTGTATATTCTTCAAATAGTTTTTACCTAACCTCTTTGGGTCAAGCATAGAAAAGTCACGGAAAAGGCGAGACTTCTTGACAGTGGACTTAGGCATAAATTATTCGTATATTTGATACAAATTTAAGGGATGAGCGATAACGATACTATGTTTGTTGCGGAAATCTACGCTCTATACAAGGAGATAGAGGGTACGATTAAGAGATATGGGTATGAAGACAAGGTTCTTTCATCTAATGTCTTAGCTATAATAGACGAAGAAGAGGATTCGGAAGAAGGACAGATGAATGTCAAGTCTATGTACACATTCAACCTTATAGACAAAGAAGAGCTAGAGATCATGAAGGAGCTTATGACTCAGCTGTACGATAAAGAAAATCCAGGCCTAGACGACCTCCTTAGAGATCTTGGCATATCACTAAACTAAAATGAACGGACTTATTAGAAAGATCGTTATTGGGAAGGACCCCAAGAACGGAATGGCTTACTTCATAGGCATGAGAGCTGGAAAGGGAGAGGTGGCCGCTATACTAGTGGACGAAGAACACCTGCATAGATTTGGAAAAACGAGATATCATATCTATATTGAAAGCGAAGAGGGGACACTCCTCTGGAAGGCGGTAGATGAAATGCCGTGTGTACTTGAATTTGATTTGAACTTTTAATGAAAACACTAGACATCTTTATTGTTGAACTGAAAAATCAGATCAACGAAACCGTCACGACTGAATCTGGATTCATGCTACACAAACCCAGAGGGTTCAGTGAGTTCGAGAACAGAGTAACGGAAGGTCCTGTAGTATGCACCCCCGAGAAATTCGACACTGGAGTGAAGGTGGGAGATACGCTGTATTTTCACCACCTCGTTGTCATGAACGAAGGCCAGGTACTGACTGGAGATGATGATCACTACGTTGTTAGGTACGACGACGTCCACACAATTAACAATCAAGCCATAGCTTACAAGTGCAAAGACACTGGAGAAGTAAGGCCTCTGGCTGGGTGGACACTGATGGAGTACGTAGATGAAATGACCCCAGGAGAGCAAAGCGACCTCATCGAGGTTGTAAAGATGGAAGAAGAGCCCGTAAGAAAGGCTAGGGTTTCATTCAACGCTCCCTGGATTGAAGAGATGGGGGTAGAAGTCGGAGATATCGTAGGGATACCAAAGAACATGGACTACAACATTAAGATTGACGGGAAAACATACTTTAGAGTAAGATCAGAAGACCTTTTATATGTCGAAGAAGAAGTTCACAACGATTGAGGCTGCAACAAGGCTCATGTCCTCTATGGAGGAGGCGATCAACAACATGATCGATGAGATAAGAAAACCTGTCGACCCAGACATAAATGGGTCAGCAAGAAAGGCGGAACTACAGTCTATAAAACAAACCGCTACAGACGCTAAGGAGTTAATCGTTGAAAGACAGCGATTGGAGCAAATGATTAAAGACCTAAAAGACAATGGAGCAATCGAAGAAGCAAAAGACTACTCAGGAGGATTCGCGGAAAGATTCTCAAAGTAAGTACAAGTGGTGGCAGGACGAGGTATATTTGAACCACAGAATGAATATCATAGGACAAAACGGAAACGATGGACAGCACTACTTCTGGGAAGAGAGCTGGAACGATAAGTAAGGTTGGTTTCGACAGGTGACCCTCTACGTAAAAAGGGTAATCAAACTGGGGCGTAGTTCAGTTGGTTAGAGCGTCTGTCTTATACACAGGAAGTCGCGGGTTCAAGTCCCGCCGCCCCAACCATGCGCCCGTAGCTCAGCTGGATAGAGCATCTGCCTTCTAAGCAGACGGTCACAGGTTCGAATCCTGTCGGGCGTACAAATTAAATACAATGAAAGATTTTTTATGCTATATAACGAAGGTTGCTGCGACCTTGATTCTATTGATAGTCATATCTAATCTCTTTTTAGACGACGAGTCTTCTGTTTCCAACAGACAATATATAAGGTACAACAGCGCTCAGATAAATGAGCTTATCTTTGCATTAAATCAATTAAGTAGACCTATTCATGGCTAAGTACATTTGTAAGTGCTCAGAGCACGAAAAAGAAAAAAGTGGCGTCTCTATCCGATTCAATGGAGAGGGAGCGTATCACGACATAAAGTGTCCGTGTGACAAGTATATGGAGCTGAAAGAACCTAAGACTGGTGTTCCATCTTTCAAGAGAGACTCTCACGGGAGAGTGTTTTAATTAAATACTATGTCAATGAAATTTAGATTCCACGTCCTGGGCCTCCCCCACACGCGAACAAACAAGGACTTTAATGCTTGTGCTTACACGCAGAAAGCGCTTAAGTTCTGCAAAATGATGAAGGATCGAGGACACTATGTGATACACTACGGAACAGAAGGAAGTGATCCTGAGTGCGACGAAAACGTAAACGTACTGTCGAACGAGGTATGGGATGAGGTGTATGGGGAGCACGACTACAAAAGCAAGTTTTTTACTTACGACACAAAAGACAAAGCATATCAGACGTTTTATGAAAATGCTATTAGGGAGGTAGGTAAAAGAAAACAGACCCATGATTTCATTCTCCCTTTCTGGGGGTGGGGTGTTAAGCCTATCTGCGATGCTCATGAAAAAGATATGCTGGTGGTTGAGCCTGGAATAGGTTACTCTGGAGGTAGTTGGTGTCAGTTTAGAATTTTTGAATCCTATTCATTGATGCACGCATACATGGGATTGAAAAAGGTTAACACCTCTAACATCATGAACTGGTATGAGATTGTGATTCCTAACTATTTTGACCTAAACGACTTCGAATACTCGGACAAGAAAGAAGACTACATGCTGTTCCTCGGCAGGGTGTATAATGGCAAGGGAGTCAATATAGCTATTGAGATGTGTGAGAAGCTAGGGGTGAAACTAAAGGTAGCTGGTCAGCTTGGTGATGGGTATGGACACTGGAAGGACGGCAACGTGCCCGACAATGTAGAGTACGTAGGTTACGCCGACGAGACCATGAGGAAGAACCTTATGAAAGGCGCTAAGGCGTTCATCTGTCCAAGCACATACGCAGAACCCTTTGGCGGGGTTCAGGTGGAAGCTATGCTTAGTGGAACGCCCGTTATCTCTACAGACTGGGGGGCATTTACAGAAGTCAATGTTGAGGGCAAAACTGGATACAGATGCAGGACGATGGGCGACTTTGTTCGAGCTGGCAAAAAGTGCTTAAATGGAGAGATAAAATATCAAGACTGTAGAGATCACGGTGAGAAATATTCTTTAGAAAACATCGCTCCTAAGTATGAGAAGTACTTCCAGGACGTAAAGAACGTATACGGAAAGAAAGGTTGGTACGAGGAATATGAGTAATCTAATACCGATAAAAGGATATGACGAACTCGCTATCAAGATATGTCCCAACGGTACGGAAGGTGAAGTTGTTGAACTTAGTGGGATACTCGTTGTTCTTCCCTCTCAGCCTCCCAAAAAGAAAATTAAAGGACATGACTCGCCAAACGACATGCAGGTGTGGCAGAGGACTGTTATGCCAAAAGAGCTGTCTAGGATTAAGTCTATGGATGAGTGGGGGGAGATGCCAAGGGAGTTTAGACAGAAGTTTTCTCCGTATATCGAAGAGGAGTTTCGCCGTAGGCGTGAAGGCTTTTGGTTTTACAACAACGGTGTCCCTACATATATTACGGGGCGTCACTATATGATGCTCCAGTGGACGAAACTAGATATAGGATATCCTTACTATCTTGCTTTCCAACGTGAAATCTTTCTCCACATGGCTGCGTGCGAAGCTGATCCCCGTAGTCTCGGTCAGCTATATACTAAGTGTCGCCGCTCTGGGTATACTAATATCTGTTCTTCTGTACTGGTCGACGAAGCTACGCAGGTTAAGGATAAGCTTCTCGGAATCCAGTCGAAGACTGGTAAAGACGCGCAAGAAAACATCTTCATGAAGAAAACGGTACAGATGTTCAAGTCGTACCCATTCTTCTTCAAACCCATCCAGGACGGAACCACAAACCCCCGTATGGAGCTAGCCTTCAGAGAGCCGTCCAAAAGGATTACAAAATCCAACAAGACTTCAAATAGGGGTGATGCTTTGAACACGGTAATAAACTGGAAAAACACAACCAACAACGCTTATGACGGTGAGAAGCTACACATGCTCTACATGGACGAGGCAGGTAAGTGGGAGAAGCCCGTGGACATAAAAGATGCGTGGAGGATCGAGAGAACGTGTCTAATTGTCGGAAGAAAAGTTGTAGGTAAAGCCCTTGTGGGGAGCACCGTGAACCCTATGGATAAGGGCGGTAGGCAGTACAGGTCCCTGTGGGCAGACAGCAACCCTCAGGAGAGGAACGCCAACGGCAGAACTAAAAGCGGCCTATATAGAATATTCATCCCTGCTTTTGATGCTTTGGAAGGGTTTTTTGACAGGCACGGCAATGCAGTAGCCAACGACCCAGACGAAGAAGTTATAGGTATAGACGGAGAAATCATAGAAATGGGCGCTAAGTCTTACCTAAAGAACGAAAGGTCAGGGCTGAAAAATGATCCAGGAGAGCTGAATGAGGTTGTGAGACAATTCCCTTTTACCGAAGACGAAGCGTTTAGGGACAGCATCGAGGGGAGCCTGTTTAATATCGGAAAGATCTACCAGCAGGTAGAACACAACATGGAGCTGTATCCGAATCCAGTGGTTATAGGCAACTTCATCTGGACAGAGAAAGACAAGAGGGTTGCTTTCTCCCCCGACCCAAACGGAAGGTTTAGGGTGGCCTGGTTACCCCCAGAGGAAATGCAAAACGTCAGAAAGGAGGAAAGAGGTAGAATTGTGGCTCCTCACTCGGAAATAGGCTGTGGCGGTGTCGACTCTTACGACTTGGACTCTACGGTAGATGGAAGAGGATCTAAGGGGGCCCTTCACATGTACAATAAGTTTAACATGAAGCACCCAGCTAACATGTTTGTAGTAGAGTACGCTTCAAGACCTGACCTAGCTAAGATATTCTACGAAGACGTTCTTATGTGTGCTTTTTTCTATGGCTACCCGCTGCTCATAGAGAACAACAAGTACGGCATCGCAAGACACTTTGAATCAAGGGGTTACGACGGTTACTTGCTTGATAGACCAGCTCACCTAACACCTCCAGGGTCTAAGGTGTCGAAAACAAAAGGAATACCATCAAATTCTCAAGACGTCATACAATCTCACGCCCACGCAATAGAGGCTTACATACATGACCATGTAGGTATAAGCTATGAGACTGGCGATTACGGTCGCATGTTCTTTGACAGAACTCTGGAGGATTGGATCGGATACAAAATTACTGATAGGACAAAGTTTGACTTGACGATAAGCTCAGGCCTCGCTCTTCTTGCTGCTCAAAAAGCAAGAGTTGAGGTAAAGAAATCTAGCTCTATTGACAGGCAGTTCTTTAGGAAATACAAGCCAAAAGAATGGCACCGATGATTTTGTTATATTTGCCAGGAATTGCCCCAATCCACAATAGATGTACAGTAACAGCGGAAAAAAACCAATGGGATTTCCTGACCCTTTAGCCTCGAAAGAGATTAAGGATAAAAAGGAATACGGAGTTCAGTACGCTAAAGCCATATCTTCTCAGTGGGGAGGAATGGATGACGAGGGGTCTCTTTACAGAAAAAGGAGAAAGGTTTTTGATAGAAATAGAGATTATGCAAACGGGACGCAAGATACGTCCATATACAAGCAACTTCTTAACTCTCTAGACCCGAACAACGGGGATGGCAGCATGCTTAATCTGGATTTCACTCCAGTGCCCATACTGCCTAAGTTTGTGAGAATTGTTGTAAACAAAATTCTTTCTTCCGACCCCTACCCTAATGTAGAAGCGGTCGACCCCATCTCTAGATCCCAAAAGGATGTATTCAAGAAGGTTATCGACGCAAAGGTCAAGACGAAGAGAACCATGGAGAAGATCGAGTCCGAGCTAGGTATTGACCTTGGTTGTTGCGATATGCCTGACAGCACGGAGGAAGCGGAGATTTTTCTAGAGTCAAATGTAAAAACTGGGGCGGAAGTAGCCGCTCAGATATCAGCTAACCTGACTCTTAAATGGAATGATTTTAGCGACGCTATATACAGGAGGTGTGTCAATGACATAGCTACACTTGGGATGGGGGTCGTCAAAAGGTCTAATGACCCCAACGAAGGAATCAAGGTTTCTTATGTTGACCCAGTAAACTTTATTCATAGCTACACAGAGGACCCTACGTTCTCAGACTTGATCTATGCAGGTCACATGAACCGCATATCTATACAAGAGCTAAAAAGAAAAGCAGGTGATCAATTCTCTGAGGAGGAATATAAAGAGATAGCAAAGCAGGCTCAGAAAAAAATGGGTTACGACGCATCCAAGATGAACCAGTCGAACTACGACACGAGCATGGAGAAGATGAAGTATGGGTATGACGAGTTCATGATAGACGTCATGGACTTTGAGTTTATATCTGTAGATTGTATGTACTTCGAAAGCAAAGAAAGTCGTCATGGAAACACTGGATTCTATTATAAAGGGGCTTCGTATAAAAAGCCTAATAATTCTGTATTTGAGAGGTCTGTAACAAAGCTTGAAAAGGCTACTGTGTATGGGGGCACTTATATTCTTGGAACAAAGTTTATTTTCAATTACGGAGAGCAGGACAACCTACCTAAGAACATACACGACATATCGAGAGTAAAGCTTTCTTACTCCCCTGTAGCTACAAATATGCAGCGCATGGTCCCCAAGTCTATGGTGGATAGTTGCATAGGGTTTGCGGATCAACTACAACTCACCCACCTTAAGATACAGCAGTCGGTATCAAAGGCTAAGCCTGACGGAATAACGATTGACATTGAAGGGCTTGAGAACGTTCAGCTAGGTAAAGGAGGCGAGCTACAACCCCTAGAGCTGCACGACATCTACGAGCAAACAGGTGTCTTTTACTACAGAAGCAAGAATCCTGACGGAGGTTTTCAGAACCCACCAATACGCGAGATACCGAACAGCATCAGAAACATCAATGAGCTGATAGGGTTGTACAATCACTACTTGAGGATGATAAGAGATGCCACGGGTATCAATGAAGTCATGGACGCTACAACGCCTAAGGGCGATCAGTTAGTCGGTGTAAGACAGCAAGCGATAGCGGCAGGAAACAATGCTATCTACGACATCACAAACTCTTCCATGGTGTTGTTTAAGAAGGTTTGTTCGGACATCGTCAAATGCGTTCAGGTATTGCACCCCGAGTCCATCATATTTAAGCTTTATGAGAATGCAATAGGATCTGAAAATATGAGGTCCGTATCTAGCTTCCAGAATCTGTCGATGTTCAACTTCGGAGTAATGGTAGTGAAAGAGATGGAGGAGGTGGAGAAGATGTACTTAGAGCAAAATATTCAGCAGGGCCTGGCTCAAAAAGAGCTTGACATAGAAGACGCTATAGCGGTGCGTCAGCTCAAAGACATCAATCAAGCTGAAAGACTTCTTGTCGTAAGGAGAAAGAAGCGTATAGCGAGAAACCAACAAATGGCTCAGCAAAACTCTCAGATGCAAGCTCAGATACAGCAGCAAGCCGCTGAGTCCGCTTCAAAGGCTAGGCAGGCAGAGATACAGTTGGAGGCAGATTTGGAGATGAAAAAGATGGAGGTCAAGACGCAGTTTGAGATAGAGGCCGCAAAAGCTATGCACGAACTCAACAAAGAGATAGAGATCATAAAGGCAGAAGCCATACTAGGCTCCAGGCAGCAAGACCAGCAACTGAAAGAAAAGCTTGACTTGATGAAGGAGGACAGAAAGGACAAGCGCCTAAAAGATCAAACAACAGAACAGAGCAAGCTTATAGCCCAAAGAAAGGGTGACAGAGGTGAAATATCTGGAGGTCAAGAAGTAATGGATGTACAATCACAAATACTAAAGCAGGATGGGATTCAAGGACAGCAGTAAGGCTAAAGTCAACCTAGACTCAGCAGCTAGGCTAGATATCACATGCAGAAAAGGCGACACCTTTCAGTTGTTTGTCGACTTCGGCTTTGATCTGTCCGATGACTATCAGGCTGATGAGTGGAAGCTACAAGTCAGAACCGACGAAGATGACACGGGGTCACCCGTTCTCGATCTCGCCAATGACGGAACGACTTACTTCTCTATAGAGGACGGTGATAAGACGAACTCCAAACTAAAGATATCTGTGCCTTCCTCAGACATGGATTTGACGTCGGGGCTGTACGTCTATGACCTAGAAGTGTTGAACGACGAAGTCACCCCCAGCTTCCGTAAAACTTGGCTGTACGGCTTGTTTACCGTCTCAGAAGATATAACCGATCAGTAATATATTTGCAATATGGCCATCAAGGTAACTACGAAGAACAACATAGTCAAGATTGGCTACGAGCAGGGGCCGTCTGGAGCCACTGGCGCTACTGGTATCCAGGGCGAGCAAGGAGAGACTGGCCCTCAGGGTCCAGCTGGCTCTGGCGCTACAGGTCAAACAGGTCCTCAAGGCCCTGTTGGTCCTGGAGGAGCCGCCCCCGTTATATCTCAAAACGTAGTAGTTAACCTTCCGACTGGTGGTTCTTTTGGTAAGTACTCTCATGGGGATGTTATAACATACAACTCAGAAGACCCTCAAAGTGCTCTTGACCTTATTCTTGATGCCGTAAATGAGTCGGGAGCTCCTAACATTGTGACTTTCACGTCAACCACGCCTCCGTTTAATTTGACATCCTCAAGTCTTACGGTTGCTTACAGTGTTCAAAATCAAAATCACCCTGCAGGGGCGGCTATGAATGTGTCTATCGAAAGGAAGGCTCAAGGCACTAGCGACAGCACATACCAGGTCGTCCATACAAACGATAACATTACGACGGCCTCTGTAAATACATCATTTTCAGATTCTTATACTCTGACTGAGTTTTCTACTACAGGATTTACCTATAGGCTTACAGCCACGGATGATAAGGCTGGAAGCACCTCCGACATACAAACAATTACTGTGTCTCCTTCTTACTCCGACACTACAATATCTCCAGGCCTTGTCGCCGCGAGGTCTACAAACTCAGCGTTTACTGGTGAGACAAACTCAAGCAGAGAAAAAGGTAACTACGACAGCATAGTTACTGCAACAATAAACAAGAACAATACTCACGTCAACATAACAGAAGTAAAGCTTGAAAGAAGAGTCGACGGTGGATCATACTCTACTTTAGTTACAGAGACTTCAGGGTTTGGGACGTCAGACTATTCGTTTTCTTTTACAGATAATAGCAACTCAGGGCTCACTGACGTATCAACGATAGAATACAAGATTACTGTAAAAGATCAGTACACCGACAATGGAGGTTCGTCGTTCTTCGACACATTCACTGTGAGCCTCGACAAGTTCCCAGTGGTGTTCTCGTATGACTCTACATCAGCTAGTGGTGCTACAAGCGATGCTGATCTACAGTCTATATATGCTGACTTGTTGAGCAACGCCGATGTAAGCTCAAATAAGAGGCTTATATCTTCCAGCGGGATGACTTCACAAGTATTTAATGGGTCTAACGGGACAAACACTGGTGGTAACTTCACTTACGTCGCTTATCCTGAATCTTTCGGTAACTTTACGGTGGTTACAGACACCTCAGGGTTTGACATACTTGGAGACAATACATGGCTTAAGGACGGAGGCACTGGCACCCCCTTTTCGGGCGGGGCTTTCGATGTCACTACCTCTTTTGGGGAAACGCTTTCAATAAAGATGTACAAGTCGAACTCAAGCAAGGCTTTTAACGGTACTCAAACAGTAACAATTACAACGTAAGAATATGCCTAATTTTTCAGGTAGGATACAACACAACAATCCTAACAGCGCCGTACTGGACATAAACAACACTCAAGTTCGTGGGTTTGGTATCTTCAATGTTACGGAGAATAGGAACAATGTTCCCTATAGTGCAGCCGAGGACTCCGAGACCCCCCGTTGTAAGGGGTACCTAGCCATCATGAAGGATGTCGACACGGGATACATATATCTCGGTAATGACTTGGCTTCGAGCGGTAATATCCTTGACGACGCGAACTGGACCAACCCTGCTAACTGGCAAGAGATAGCTGGAAACGCTACAGTAGGGGCTACAGGGCCTCAGGGTGACCCAGGGGCGGGCACTATGTGTGGGATTTCTTTGTACAAGAATGTGGTGAATCTGCCTAACATTGGCGCCCCTACTGATGACGGTAATTTCTTCTTGCTTGATTCAACTGAGCTTATCACTGATGATGCCAACGAGGTAAGATACATTGTATGGGAGCCATCGTCGGGATATAACGACCTCCTAGAGGCTATCATAGGCACGAATTTTAGCGACTTTACGCTGGCTTTCTATGGTCAGATGAACCCTAACAACAGCACCGTTTCTAAATACAGGGTGACGACGTTTAGGCCTACAGGAGGGTCCGTGTCCATTGCGGAAGGAGACCTTAGCGGATACTTGAAGATACCCGTCGAGCCTAGGGATTTTGATAGTGTGTACAAATTTTTTAAGCCAGGATTCGAAATTACCATGTGCTCCACATACAACGGAGACATAGGGGAGTCAGGTATTCAGGGGGAGGCAGGAATCAAGGGAGACGATGGAGATCAAGGACCTGTAGGGCCCGCTGGACCCGCTGGAACGCAAGGGATTCAGGGTTTGGAAGGTGGGTGCAATGAGTCGTCGTTTGAGAGCGTCCTAGGGAACACTGTAGACTTTGATGCAGCAAATGCTCAGCCATACAACAGCTTCAATATGAGAAGCTCAAGCACCTTATCTTCTCAGGCGAGTACTGCTACTCAAGTGATCTTCAACACTACTGGGAATGCTCTGTTTGAAAACGCGAATACATTCGCTGCTTCGGACTACGAAAACTCATTCCTTAAGATAAGTGGTAAATTCAAAGATGGAAATAATAATGTCGCCGACGACCCCTCTGTTGTAAAATATAGAATCATAAGTCCTGGAGTCCAAACCTTCAATCCAAACTTGGAAGATCTAGGTGATTTTAAGAGCCTTACTCTTGAATTTATAGGGGCGGGTATTCCTGGTAGTGACTTTTTTGTTGATTCCGAGACATATACTACGTGCATAGTTATAGGGGGTCCCGAAGGAGGTGTTGGAGGCACAGGGGCAACGGGTGTTGAGGGAGCAACGGGCCTAACGGGATTTCCTGGTGGCTGTGGGTCGGCTCAGTATGAAGGATATAAGGCTGTTACTGAGTACGCTCTTTCTTATGACGGATTTTTTATAGCTATAACAGACGACATAGGAGAGAGTGACGACCCTGAGGTTTCTGACTTTCAGGTTCTTACAAATACAGCAGCTGCAGGAAGCGGAGCTAGCGCTGGATTGACCAACACCACAGAAAGCCTTTTTTACGACTCAGGAAACGCTCCAAGGAGGATGTTTGTCGTTTATCCAGCCGTTGGAAACGTTAACCTCATAAATAGCGGGCTTAACGGAGGTAACTCCACCAACTCTGAAATAGCAATAAAAGGAAACTTTAATTCTGTTTCTACGGACGGAGTTGCTGATGAGAGGGCTTACAATTTGAAATACGACACCAAGGATATTGCTAGGGCTTGGCCAGGCAGTGCTCCTTGGAAGTATGTCGAAATTGACGAAAACGTATCAGGTATCGACCCTGACGGAGTATTTGTGTGGCCCGACGACTACGACGAGCTACCTGATATTCACTATATCTACTGCTACGCTACCAGAGGTCCTGTAGGTCAAATTGGGCCTCCTGGTGTGGATGGCGTATCCGTTACGGGAGCTGCTGGCCAAGACGGCTCTGACGGTCAAGATGGTCAAGACGGAGCAGATGGAGCGGACGGAGCCCCAGGCATCCCTAACGTTTGCGTAAACGACATACTACGCTATCCAAATCACGGTCTTTACGTTCCAGGAAACCAAGTCTTGTTTGATGTTGCTGACGGCAAAGCCTTCAACGTATGTGATGTTAACGCTAGCGGTGAATTTACTTACGAGGCGGATATGACTGAGGTGTCTAGGATGATTATACATCCCGACAACCCCATTGCCGAGTTGATGCTTTCGCACACCGATGCCGAGTGGCAGGGTGGGGCAAACTTGACTCTGAGAGGTAAGTTCAACGACGATAATGGCAATGAAGTTACTACTGTATGGAATCTTGGAGTAAACAGCAAGCCGACTATACTGCAGCAATCAGGACTCAATGTGTCAGCTGAGCTGTCTTTGATTGTCGAAATCTCTACTGCTACTGCTGTAGGTACTGGAGACTATAAATTTATAAGCGGAGGTTCGTCATCTGTTAATGACGCCTATCTTCTTTGCTTCCTTCTTAGGGGGCCTAAGGGAGACGATGGGCCGCAAGGAGGTAAGGGGGACCAAGGTGACCCAGGCGCGGCAGCAGGAAGTTCAAACACGTTCTTCGATAACAATGCCACAACCGACCCAGCCTTCGCGGACGATAATAAGTTCAACATATTTAAGGGCGACAACATTCCCAACGACAACACCAAGGATATATCCTTAGTAGAGTTTCTTACTTGCGGGGGTAGTTCTGAGTTGGCTGCAGCTCTTCAGGGGATGACCAATGATCCAACCTCTAGAGGGTATTGGGGTCAGGCCAGCATAACTATGTACGGCTTTACTGCAAGCTCCGACGGAGGCTCAGCAGATACTGATAGAACTAGAGTGTTCAACTTACAACCTACAGCGTTTTTCAATACAGACGGTTCTACACTAAACAATGGAGACAACGTTATTGTGCTTCCTGTGGAATTTGTTGGCTCTGGATTCGATGGACTCACCCCAACGCACAAGTTCCTAGATCAAGGCAGGTCTTATAGGTTTGATATACAGTTCCGAGGTCCTATAGGTCCAGATGGGCAGCAAGGAGAACAGGGAGAAAAAGGCGACGTAGGAAATACGGGACAGACGGGCCAGACGGGGCAGACAGGACCTCCAGGCCTGGCAGGAGGGAAGGGAGATCAAGGCGACACAGGCGCTGCTGGCCAGCAGGGAGCAACGGGAGCAGACAGCCTCTGTTCTACGGGTGAGTTTTATGTTGCTGGTGAGGCAAGCTTTGGTCATCCTTATAGTGAAGTACTACCTTCTGCAGCAGACTTTGTGACTGCTGCTGCTAATGGTGACTACGTAGACAACGTAGTTACGGCAAGAAGGCTGTATTTCTATAGAGGAACATTTCAGCTATCTCTACAATCTCTATTTGATTCTACCGACGCAGACCTTGACGTAAGCATATCGATTGACGGGTCTTACAAAAAAACCAACAACAACGCTACCCAACAGAAGACTCCAGTATTTAGGTTAGATAACAACACAATATACAACCCTAGCGGGGGTGTATACTATGTAGAAGTAACTCCTGCAGCTACGGATCCTGTTTACAACACCTTTGTTTCTGGGGGGCAGTATGACTTGTGCATAAGGTCCTTGGGTACCGTAGGTCCTACTGGAGCTACTGGAGAAACAGGAGCGCAGGGAGAGATAGGTCCTGCAGGTCAAGATGGGGGCAAAGGAGATACAGGTGTTCAACCCGAAGTATTTATGACTGGAGGCGTTGAGATATCTACAGGCTACTCTAGTCTTAATAGCAACCCTACTAATTTCTCTCTTGTCGTAAACGCTAACAATGCCGAAAACACGACAACAACTCAGTGGGTGGGGCCTGGAGTGAACGTGTACACCACGACCGCAGCTAGCAGGTACCTATACATGGGTGTTTCAAGCGAGCTATACAGAAAAGTATTTAGGTTCCTTGACTTCGGCAATCCTGCCTCTGCTTTTTATTACGAAAAAGCAACTATTCAGGTAAGCGGTGACTTCCCTGACGGGTCTCCTGGGTCCCTAGCTATTAAAGTAGTGGCTTATACACAGCAGTCTGGCCAAATCAAAGGATACGAAGTGCGAGTTGTAGCTCACTCTTTCGAAAACCCACTAGAGTCAACAGGAACTGGAATACAAAGCGCTACAGACGGATTCTATTTCTTCTCGGCGTCTTATTCCGAGCCTGGATCAACTGGGGTTCAGGGCGAGACTGGAGAATCGGGACCTCCAGGGCCAGAAGGGGCTAAGGGCGACGAGGGAAGTGCGGGGCAGACGGGTCAGACAGGGGCTACTGGTGAAGATGGTGAAACAGGACCTCCAGGCCCACAAGGGGGTAAGGGCGACGATGGAGATGTAGGCCCTTCAGGACCTGCAGGCCCTGACGGGGAGCGAGGCCTTCAAGGCCCCAAGGGAGAGACTGGGGAGTCTGGCCCTCAAGGTCCACAAGGACCAGCAGGTCAGCAGGGACCAGCAGGTGTGCAGGGAGAACAAGGCGCGACAGGTTCCTCCTCTACCACAACTGCAGTCACATATAGAAGTGACCTGGATAGCCCAGAAGACGTGATTTCCTTCACAAATGGACTTAGTTCTTTTTACAGTCCTATCTACGCATCCTCATCTTCTTTCTCAAACGGAGTAGCGTTTGACTTAGCGCAGGCACCCGCTGGCAATGATGGAGATATCGGAAGCGCAGATATGTCCGAAATCACGAAGCTTTATTACGCAGGAAACGGCAACCAGATAGATCAGCTTTTAAGCGCTATTACCAACGTAAACAAGAGTCAATGTACCCTTGTTGTGACTGGGGCTTTTCTTGAACCATCCAACAGCGTAAGAACCAAGACTATAACGTACTCAGTCACCTCCGCACCTAATGTAGATTTTGAGACTGAAGCCTTCGTTCTGAATGTAGGACCAACGCAACAGAACGTATCAGTCTCGTGTAACAAACTTGAGATTTCTCATCTTTCTGGGGGTGTAGGCGCAGTTCCTAAGGGGGGTGACTTTTCATACAGCGGCTCAGCGGGACAGCCTCCACTTAACGGGGAGTACACGATATCTCTGGTTATCGCTGGGCCTGCTGGAACTGCTGGAGCTAGAGGTGCTTCGGGTGTAGACCCCAACTCCTTTACCAACTACGCTGTAGCTGGTCAGGACAATATCGTCGCTGACAACGCTGACGACACAATGACTATCGTCGCTGGGTCTAACGTAACGCTTACTACTGACGCGGCTTCAGACACCTTAACCATCGCGGCTAGTGCCCCAGCAGACCTCACGGTAGACGGGGCTGGAACGATACACGCAAACAACGTGCCGACTCTTAACCAGAATACCACAGGTACGGCGGCAGGTTTGTCGTCTACACTTGCGGTGGCTTCTGGCGGTACGGGTCAGACAACCTTGGCAGCCAACTCAGTACTTACTGGCGACGGAACCAACGGAGTGGCATCGGAATCTAACCTAACCTTTGACGGAAGCAAACTTGTTGTTACTGGTCTTGAAGTATTCTCTTTCCCAGACGGAGCAAATCAGTTTCACGGAGAGGCCGTTGATTTTGGAAGCGGCCCCAGTGGGGTTGACGGTGACATTGCGCAGGCTAAGCTGTATTATTTAGATTCGAGTCAGCAGTGGGAAGAGGCAGACGCTGATGCAGCTTCAACGTCTAGTGGAATGCTAGGAATAGCTGTGGCTGACGATACTGCTAGATTCCTTGTTCGTGGATTTGCAAGAAGCCCTAGCTTCCTAGGCTTTACAACGGGCGACATCCTTTATGTAAGCGGCACAACTGGTGAAATAACAAACGTCGCTCCGTCAGGTAATGGCGACATTGTCAGGGTAGTTGGGTATTGTGTGAAATCCAATACTGGAGTTATATATTTTGATCCAGACAAAACCTTTATAGAAGTAACCGCGTAATGGCTTTAATTTATTCAGGAACCGAAGATGGAAGATTAGGGAGCGGGACAAAGTCTAGTTGGGCGGCAGCCAGAGACATAGCTACAGCAACATCGTTTTCGAGTAGTGACATCAATCAATCCTCTGCTGTTGGAACTAGCTTTAGTTCTGGAAGAGGAGGGGCAACTAATTTTTCTATAAGTAGAGCTTTCTTTTTGTTTGATACATCTGGTATTAGCGGAGCCGTTACAGAAGCGAGCTTTCAGCTCTACGGCTATCTTTTAGACGACGCCAGTATGATTGCGGTAAAAAGTACAGCCTTTGGTGGCGACGGTAATTCTTCTCTAGCAAGCTCAGAAATAGACAGCATTGTGGGGTTTTCTTCTGGATCTAGTCTAGACGGAAGCGCTACGGTGTATTCCTCAAATGATTTTGCAGAAAACACTTTTAACGAAAACGCTTACAATGACTTTGGCGGGAGCTCTTCCCTGAAGGCAGACATGCAAAACAACGACGTAGTGATAATCTGCGTAATGGACAAGTCGCATGACTACTTAAATGTGGCACCTACCTCAACATCTGATGACGGTTTTACTGGACTAACCTTTGCAAACTACTCAGGTACTGATAGGGACCCCAAGATTGTTTACACCGAAGCATCAGGATATACTCACGCCATAAGCGCTGTCTCTGCAGCAAGCATTGGAGAAGTCAATACTTTGGCTACGGCTAGCATCGGAAAAGTAAACACCGTCGATTGATTATATTAGCATCATGGCAAAAGCAGTAAGAAAAAAGGGAGTGATGCCCAAGATGAAGATGGGTGTTCACAAAAGCAGGTCTGGAGGACTTACAGCCAAAGGCGTAGCCGCGTACCGAAGAGCCAACCCAGGAAGCAAACTTAAGACTGCTGTGACGACACCTCCGTCTAAGCTAAAAAAAGGCAGCAAGGCCGCTGGAAGAAGGAAGTCTTTCTGTGCGCGTATGAGTGGCGTTAAAGGGCCTATGAAGAAGCCAAATGGTAAACCAACACGCAAAGCTCTTGCGTTAAGAAAGTGGAACTGCTAATGAAACCAGTAAAGTACAAGAAGGGAGGAAAGCTCTCTGTAGGAAAAAAGAAAGTGTCTGTGGCCCCTCCAAAAGGGTATCACTGGATGGAAGAGTCTGGTAGATACTACCTGATGGCTGGAGATTACAAACCTCATCCTGGGGCTGTAGATAAAGCTTCGTTCAAAGTAGCGAGCCATGGCTAAAGCAGTAAAGAAGTACAAAAAAGGAGGAACCGTAAAAGATGCGTGTTACTCCAAGGTGAAAGCAAGGTACAGCGTGTGGCCTTCCGCTTATGCTTCGGGAGCGCTAGCAAAGTGTCGAAAGGTAGGCGCGGCCAACTGGGGAAATAAGAAGAAGTAATGGCGGTAAGAAAGACGGCTAAGGGGTTGGCGCTAAAGCGCTGGTTCAAAGAGGAATGGAAGACTCCTAAAGGCAAAGAAGGGTACAGCGGAAGTGATAGAACGTTCCGTCCAACCAAAAGAATTTCGTCGAAAACACCATCTACTTGGGGAGAGCTGTCTAAGTCCGAAAAGGCTAGGGCTGCCAAAGAAAAAAGAGAAAAAGGAAGGGTGTCTCGTTACAAGAAGCCTTCAAAATCCCGTAGGTGAATAAGTTATATATTTGCAAAAACAAGAATAATGGCATTTCCACACGATCAATTTCCTAAAGAGGTCTACCACCTGTCCGACACAACAGAAGCGTCAGCCCCTACGGGGTCTCACTTTTTTGCAGTTATGTGTCTTGCTGGCGGAGCAATAACTCTAAAAGGAGAAGGCGCTTCACTCTACAAGGTTAATTCGGGTGAATATGAAGACGCCGCTAACACGGGCTCTGCAGTTACAATGGCTGCGGGTCAAACGATCTACGGAAAATTCTCCAGCGTGCAATGTGCGGGGAGTGCCACGGCTGTTGCCTACGTATCTAGATAATCAATTTAATTAAAATGGAAAACCAAGAATTTAATCAAGAAGAGCAGGGGCAAGAGACCCCCTCGTTCGAGTTTGTTTCTGACGCCGAAGTCGATCAGATTAACGTTCAAGAGGAACAGCCTGAAATACTGGACCTAAGCGGAGAGAGCCCTGTAGAGGAGGCATCGGAAACATTTGAACAGGAGGCTCCCGTAATGGAGGAGTCACAAGAAGAGACCTATGATGACCAGCAAATCGAAGAGGCTGTATTCTCATACCTAAGCGAAAGGCTTGGGCGAGATGTCGGATCAATCGATGACCTGACGATTCAACAACAAGAGGAGCAAAGAGAGCTCGATGAAAGAATCTCTGTGATTGCAGACTTTGTCGAAACGACTGGTCGTAGTCCCGAGGATTGGTTTATGTATCAGTCGCTTAACCCCTCCGAAATGGATGACGTTACTGCGATAAGATTCAAGATGTCTAACGACTATCCAAACCTTTCTCAAGAAGAGGTAAATACTTTGATCGGCGGTAAGTATAAGACCAACCCAGAGATGCACTCTGAGGAGGATATTAAGCTTTCGTCTTTGCAACTCAAAATAGACGCTCAAGAAGCAAGAAACGGGATAGAAGCTCTTAGGGGTTCCTACCAGGCTCCTGCAGAACGAGCTGACGAGGACGAGTCACCCATCACTGATGAGTGGATCGGCCAAATGGCGGAAGACCTTGACGATCTCGAAGGAGTAGAATTTGACCTTGGAGACGGAAAGAGTTTTACGTTTGGCTTGGAAGACCGATACAAGTCTCACCTAGCCGAAAAGAATGCTCGTCTCGACGAGTATTTTGATCCTTACGTTCGGGAGGATGGTAGCTGGGATTACGACATGCTTAACACTCACAGGGCTGTTGTCGACAACATGGACTCTATTGTAAAATCTATTTACAAGCAGGGACTTGCTGACGGTCAACGAGGTATTGTAGAGCGTGCGGCTAACGTAACACCTCAGTCACCGCAAGTAACGAACAATCAACAACAAACGGACTCCGTGGCTCAACAAATAAGAGAAGCCATGGGGAACTCTAGACTAACTTTTAACATCTAAGACTAAGAAAAAATGGCAAACGCTATTACACTCGGTGGTTCAGCAACCACCAATTTGGGCACTAACAAGCCCCCAAGACTGAAGGCCACCCCAGACGCATACGTGTCTTTGGGCGACCTCCTAGACTACAACAAACCAGACAACCGCGACCTCCTCGTCAACACTTTCGGAGATCAAGGCATCACAGGCTTTTTGCAGCTCACAGGAGCCGTAAAGAACGCTGGTGTCAACGACGAAGTACAGTGGTGGGAAGAAGGACGCTTGCATCCTTTCGCTCAGGTTGCTAGCATTGGAGCTATTACAACGACTGGCGACGCAACCATGGCCATCAGCCCTCAGTCTGTAAACGATCCAGCTACAGGAGCAGCTAGCAACGTTCATCAAGTTAGATTGAACGACGTCCTCTTGCTCGAAAACGGGCGTAGAGTCGTGGTCAGCGCTAAGGCTTCTGATACTAGCTACACAGTTAAATCGCTTGACGGATTGACTATGGCTGAACAAACTGTAACTCAGAAGGCAGCTATAATTGGAAACTTGTACGGACAAGGATCTGAGCAACCTTCAGAGTTCTTCGTTACTGACGTAACCAAGCGTGTCAACCCTTACATGATCATCAAAGAGACTTACGCCGTAAATGGTTCTCAAGCCACTAACATTGGCTGGGTGAACCTCGGAGGAGGTGAGTACAGATGGTACGTCAAGGGCGAGCAAGATACCCGCAAGAAGTTTATGGACAAGAGAGAGATGATGATGCTCTTCGGAGAGAGGCGTCCAGCGGATGGTGGTGTTACCGTTGGGAACGACAATAAGTTCACTGGTTCTGAAGGTTACTTCGCTGCTGTGGAAGACAGAGGCTTGGTGGCTGACGTGTCAGGTGGAAACCAAGGCACTTTTGCTGGTTTGTCTGACTTTGACAAGATCATCCTCGAATTGGACAAAGAAGGCGCTCCTGCCGAGTACGCTATGTACTTGAACAGAAAGGCTTCCTTGGACATCGACGACTTGTTGGCTCAGGGTATTGCTACTCAGATGACAGCTGGTTTGGCTGGTCAGTTCGGTGCGTTTAACAACGACGCTGACATGGCTGTGAAGCTCGGCTTTAAGTCATTTACTCGTGGCGGATACACGTTCCACAAGCACGACTGGAAGCTGTTGAACGACCCAACCACTGGTGGTTTGAGCGGTCACTACAAAGGAGCTATGGTTCCAATGACAAAAGTGACTGACGCTCGCACTGGTATGAAGGCTCCAGCTTTGGAGATGAACTACAAGGGTGCAAGCGGTTACAGCAGAGACATGGAGCACTGGGTGCGCGGATCTATTTTGGGACACAGCAACATGTCTAAGGACGTGGCTGAGTTCTACTACCGCTCAGAGTGCAACCTCGTGACTCGCGCTGCAAACCAGCACGTAATCATTAAGTAATTATAAATCAGGGGAGAGGGGGGCTTCGGCCCCTCTCAAACCATAAAAAAACAACAAATGTCTAAACATGTTTTTCCCTTGATTCTTGATGGTGCGGTGCAGCCGTTGTCGTCTGTTGGTTCTTGGAACGGTTTGACTAGCTATGTGACGGCTGCTGGTGCAGGTGGTGCCTTTACCATCACGCTCGGTGACGCTGAACACGCTGGAACAATCGTTACTGTAATCAAGACAGATGCAACGAATGCTGTCACGGTCGATCCTACCACGGACTTCGACTCTGGCAGTGTTGCTTCTATCGCTCTTGAATCGGCTAATGAGTCGTGTACTTTCATCTGGACTGGTGAGTCATGGAGAATGTTCACTCAGGATCAAACAAACTCAACCGCCTTTACTGGAGGCACGGTAGCCAACGCTACGACTTTCTCCAGCACTGTTGAAGTTGAAGGTAACGTAGGATTCTACAACACGACCCCTGTCGCTCAACACACTGTTGCTGCGGTTGGGTCTGATGCCGCTACCACTCAGACGCTCGCTAACGACCTCAGAGACGCCCTTATTGCTCTCGGTTTGGTTGCTGCAGCTTAATAGACTAATCGGTAACTGAGCGGGAGAAAAGGTCTCCTGCTCTTTTACTACTTTTGTTCAATAATTTAATTCATTAGAAATGACAACGAAGTCAACACCCGCCAAGCGCGGAAGAAAGCCTGCGGCCAAGCCCGTAGCAGAAACAGCCTCACCCAAGAAGGCTAAAAGATCTATTCAACGCAAAGAGATGCCACAAGCCTTGGAGTACGAGGCTACCAGGTCTAGAGGCGTGATGATGCTTATGCAGACAGGTGTAACTGTTTACGACGAGGAGGCAGACATGGTTCGAGAGATACGGTACTGCGAGAACGAGCCAAGCATTTACAAAGATGAGCAAAACGAAAAGTCAGTAAAGACTCCTATCGTTTTCCGCTTAGGAAAGATGATGGTTCGTAGAACCCAGCCAAACCTCATGGAGTTTATGAGTAAGCACCCAGACAATGAGAAAAACGGAGGCTCTAAGTTTCGAGTTGTCGAGAAAGAAAAGAAGGCAGAGGTAAGTGTGGATCGAGAGTTCTTGGTTATGGACGCTGTGTCTCTTATCAGAACAAAAGACCTTGATGACTTGCTGGCTGTAGCTATCTCTTTCAACATCAACATTGATAGGGCTGTCAACGAAATTAAGCACGACCTCATCGTAAAAGCTAAATCAGCTCCAGATACATTTATCAAGGCTTTTGATAATCCAATCGTCGCAATGAAGGCGTCAATCAAGCAAGCTGAGAAGATGCAGATTATCCTTATCCACGAAGATTCTATTCGTTGGTTCGACACCAACAAAAACATCATAACGGTGCCACCTGGCAAAGACCCTACGGACACCTTTGTTAGATTCTGTTTGACAGAACAAGGATCGACAGTAGCCGCAGAGATGGAGCGGCAGTTGAGCTAACAAGAAGGCCACCGAGAGGTGGCTTTTCTTTTTCGTATATTTACCGCATGGTAAGCGTAGAAACCGTATATGAAACGCTAAAGGACCTTCTGAACAAGGATCAGAAAGGAATGATTACACCTAGCATGTTCAACAACTATGCTCAGGTGGCTCAGATGCGAGTATACTCTCGGATTTTCGACAGCGTCGAGGTCGGAACACTAAAGAAAAAGGGAGGCGTTGATGCTGGGGGTGGATACTCAAGGACGAAAGTAATTAGGGAAGATCTATCTCACTACTCTAAAGCAGCCACTTTAAGCGACAATGATGCTATATTTTCTAAGCCTAGTGATATGTTTCGACTCATTAGCGGTGAAACAGCTGGAGCTCTTCTCATGGGCTTTAGTACTAGCCGCCCTGTGGAGTTGTGCTACGATGAAGAAAAGATAGGCCGAATACTAAACAGCACGTTGTCAGCCCCTTCAGAGGAGTACCCAGTAGCTCTTGTTGCTGGAGATATAGAAATTTTTCCTAAGAACATAAAGAAGCTTAGGATTCGATACTACAGAAGGGCTGGTAGTGTAGACACAAGCGGAACCTTTCAAACAACGCTACCTCAGTATAGCTACACCACGGTTTCTAACATCGAGGTCTTTGATGCCACAACAGCAAGGAATTTTGACTTGCCAGACAGGTATCTTAATGACGTCGTCATGGAGATGGCAGAACTTGCAGGAGTTTCCATGAGGGATCAATTTGTAACTTCTTATGCTAACGCAGAGCAAGCATCGCTAAAACAAGAACAGATTAGATAATGGCGAGGAATCACATACACCTGGATGATATTGTTGCAGATATCATGCTTCTCGTCAACGATGAGACTTACCTAAACAACACCGCAGAGAGCACGATTAGAAACCTTGCTCTTCGTGGTATTAGAGACATAGGATTCGATATGATGAAGAGAGTAAAGTCTCTAAAGCTAAATATCGACACAACGAACAATACAGTCCCTCTGCCTGACGATTTCGTGGACCTTGTCAAGATTGGGGTTGTCGGAGGAGATGGTATCGTAAGGGTCATAGGCGAGAACAAGCACATAAATATGTCTCAAGTTTACGAGACTGACTCTGACGGAGATACGTTTGATTCGGATGGAGACGGTGTTAGAGACCTTGTTGATTCCAAGACGGCTACAGGCTCAACATCCAACATAGGAGACCCCTTGGGCGAGACCATGGACTCTTACATTTTTAGAAATTATATCTACCAAGGAAGTTCTGGTAGGTTGTATGGGTTTGGAGGCGGCCACCACGGGGCTCAGTACAGACTAAACCACGATCAGGACCGCATAGAGATGCTTCCTGGGCACGGAATCAATCAGGTGGTGATAGAGTATGTCTGCGACGAGGCTAGGTCCTTAAACCCCCATGTACACGTTTACGCTGAAGAAGCTATTAGGTCTTACGTGTACTACAAGCTTATTGACAAGAAGTCTATCGTTCCCATCTCTGAGAAGCAGAGAGCTAGAGCTGAGTACTACAACGAAAGAAGACTGGCTAATTCAAGAATGAAGTCGTTCTCAAAGGAAGATGCTCTGACAGTTATTAGAAAAAACTACAGACAATCTCCTAAGTTCTGATGGCTATTGATAAGATTATACCCAGGAAACTGGTAAAAGATATTGATGAGCGTCTTGTTCAGGAAGGTGACATGATCGATGCTCTCAACGTAACCATGGCTGAAGGAGGCGAAGGCACGGAGGGTGTTCTTAAAAATAGCTACGGCACATCAGCGGCCATTGGGGTTATTGAAGCCTCTGGAAACTACACAGTAGTTGGTCGCTGTGTAGATCAAACCAACTCTGTGGTGTACTTCTTCGTAAGGGACAACTCTAGTACAAACCATAGAATTATCAAGTACAAGGCCTCTACTCACTCTTTTACAACAGTCCTTGCTTCTAGTGTCCTGAACTTCTCCTCCGATCACACAGTAAAGGCTGATGTTATTTCTTCTAATTTCTCTGGAAGTAGTACCATTCAGTCATTGTTGTACTTTACTGACAACAGCAACCCACCTAGAAAAATCAACGTAGACAGGGCTTTAGCGAACGATTACTCTGTTTTGTCGGATGCTGACTTAGAAAAAGCCTTGTCCGTTGCGAAGCCTGCGCCGCAAATGCCGATAGAGTTTGCATTCGAAACAGATGCAGACGTTCGAGCAAACAACTTTAGAGATAGGTATTTTCAGTTTGCGACTCAGCTGGTGTATACAGACGGCGAAGAGTCGGCTATATCTATGTACTCTAAACTAGCCGTATCTGACGCCTCGTCTTACGACGGCTTAAACTCTGCAGGCGGAGCTCAGCCAGCCAATACTCATAACGTTCTTAGGCTGTCCCTTAACTACTCTCCTTCGAGTGGAGACGACCGATATGTTCCTGATGTAAAATACTTAAGAATCCTTGCTAAGGACGGAAACGATGGCGTTTTCGTAAAGATAGATGAGTTCGATCCTTCAGAGTCTATAACTCAAAAAATATATGGCGAGTCTAGGACTGTATACAACAGCAGTGCTGGGACCTACTTGTTTTACAATACAAAAAACTACGGGGCTGTTGATCAAAACACCGTAAACAAAACATACGATAACGTACCTCTGAAGGCCGAGGGACAAGCGATTACAAACAACAGACTCTTCTACTCTAATTACGAGGAGGGTCGAGACAAGATCACCCTCGACTCCTCAAAAGTCACGCTTTCGGTGCAATACTCTTCGGATGAGGGGTTTAAGGACGTGTTTGACAGTACAGCCAACATAGCTGCAGTCTCGGGCGATGATATTACAATAGACCTTCTTGCGGGTACCTCTTTCGACGATTTCGAGCCTGGGTCGGCGGCGGCAGACAAAGAAACCGTGGTGCCAACGGGGACAACCATCAACGTAACCTTCTCGTATGACCCAGTAGGAACGGTGTCAAAATCAGACGGCCCTGTTGCTAGTGTGAGTTTTGATCACCACATCGCTTACGAATACGACGATGACAGCGGGATTTGGAATGCGTTTTCAGATCTTTTTTCCTGGGCCCTTGGCACCACAGATAATGATGCTTGGGCGAACACTATACGAAAAGACACAGTAACATTTGGTGACGCTACGGCGTCCGTAACCAACTCACAAACCTTACCCATAGGAACATCTGTTGATGGGGCTATTGTAGTTTCCGCAACTGTAACCACGGCTGCTGCAACTACTGTTGCGGGCATAGGGAGGCAACTGGCCGACAAGATAGAGTCTATCTCTGGTCAGAAAAAGTGGTTGTCTAGAGGTTCTGGGGCACCTGAGGTATACGGACAGCTCTATGGCGCTGAGGTGCAATTTTCGGCAGCGGACCAAGTGAAAATAAGCACTCGCGACTTCCTGTCTCCAACTGCAAGTCAGTTTGATTATCTTAACAACAATACTGATGCTTACTCGTTTGCTACGTTTAGTAACGATGACATAACCCCAGACGGGACTCACGGGTATGCCACATTCACTGTAAAGCCTAGACTTACGGACATAGACATGACTCAGCTTTTAGAGGATACTACTCTAAGGCCTATAGGTCAACTGGCCGACAATCAAACAGAAGAAGTGAGCACCGCTCCTTCAAAGAATACTGTATCGTTGGGATCCAATCAAGCCGCCCTTGTGTACGACTACACTGGCGGGGGAAATGGATTTAACTTCTCGTACACAGCAGGAGCTTCTTCTGGGTACAGCCCTACAGTTGCTTCGGGATTTAAGTCTGGCAGTACTTACGACGTGGGTATTGTGTATTACGACGAGTACGGTAGATCTAGCTTTGTTTGTGAGCTTGGGACATCCTATATAAAGACCGCAGCGCAAAGGGTGGTGGATAATGAAGATGCTTTAGGGTCTGCCAACATAAAGGTTTCGTTCGCTGCCAACACCCCAGATCCCCCGTCATGGGCTAAAAGATATCAGGTTGTTGTTTCTGAAAACAATAGCTATCAAGACTTCGTGCAATACACGACAGGCGGAGCTTACGTTCCTGTCGATGAGCCAGGAACCAATAACCCTACGGCACTCACGACGGACACCAAGATATATGTCTCTCTAAAAACTTTGGATATATACAATGAGAGATCCGATAACGCAAGGGATTACTCTTTTACCAAAGGAGATAAGCTTAAAGTTATTCAGTTCGACAACGGCACTACAACAGAAGGTATGGTCACGGCATCTGCCTTTGTAAATCAAGGAGGCCAAAACACCTATGCCCACGCTATAGAGTTTGATGTTACAGGCGTAGAGACTTACAGCAGTGCAGCAGACAACCCTTGCTGCAGCGTCGATCCATCTTCATCCCCAGCAGCAGCGAAACAGTTCGAAGGAACATTCGTCATACTGTCTGCACCTCAGATAGATGCAGGAACTGGGCCTTTTGGTCAAGAAAGGTATACAGGGTTTGATTTTCAGCACGTATATCACGCTCAAACAGGAAGCTCAATCGGATACCCTTCGGGAAGTGGAGGGTCTGATGCCTTAAATTACTGGGGTAGAAAAAGCATTGTAGAGATACTTACTCCAAGAAAGTCTATGGGTGACAAGTTTTACTACGAAGTAGGGGAGTCGAGAAGGCTAAGGGAATACAAGAACTGGACATTAAGCAATTATGGCCCTGATATCATTCTTGACGGTGATGTTTGGCTTAGACCAGTATCTCTTATTACAGGTAAGTATGACACTCAGAACAACGACTGGGATAGCCCCTTTAACCCAGGAGAGTGGAGCTATATAGTAAGAAGTGTTGAGTCGCTAAAACCTTCCGAGGCATCACCTTCCAATAACTGGTCCAAGGGTCGAGCACATCTACCATTTAGAAACGAGGTGACAAGAAAGCTTCAAAACGGAATTACGTACAGTGACGCCTTTGTGGAAGACTCAGGGCTTTTAGGCTTGTCTTCCTTTAACGCTTCTTTGGCTAACTTTTCTAGCTTAGACAGTCAGTACGGGGCGGTAAGGTTCATAGACAACTATGACGACTCTCTTATGGCTATACAAGATGAGAGGATGTCGTTTGTTCCCGTAAAAAAGAACATTGTAGAGTACGCAGGAGGGTCGTCGGGACTTGTGGTGTCTACAGATATTACAGGACAGCCTACGTACTACTCAGGAGATTATGGGTGTGGAAACAACCCTGAATCAGTATTGTCTGTTGACGGAAAGGTGTTTTTTGTCGACCCGTCAAGACTCAAAGTCATGATGCACTCAGGAGGGCAGCTCGTACCAATATCGGACACGGGTATGGCATCATACTTTTTGGATCAATTAAACCTAGCTAAAGCCGCTGGAGGGATAAAGGTTGCTAGTGGCTACGACCCTAGAACAGATACTTACTATGTAACCATAAAACCAGTGGGGTCTTACACAGGCACTACGGTTTCTTACAACACTAGGCTTCGCGCTTGGCAGAGCCTTCACTCGTTCATCCCCGACGAGTACGCTACAATAGATGGAGACATGCTTTCGTGTAAGTACGTGACAACTACTGTTAATACCGAATCTGCGAGTGCTATCGTCCACAAGCACGATAGGCTGGTCCCCAGGAATAAGTTTTATGGGGTTGCAAACAGCTCAACGTTAAGGGTTGTTTCTAAGCTAAACCCTTCGCTAGAGAAGTGCTTCGACGCATTGTCGATTGAAGGAAGCAAGACGTGGGCCTCAACATCTATAGCCACAGACTCAGGCCAAACCTCTAATGCACATAATTTTGTAGAGAAAGAAGGACAAATGTATAGTTCTATAGGGGGTGACACATCCTCTAACAGTTCTTCTCAAATAAGGTCTGCGGGACTTGTAAATGGCACTCCATCGGCAGGTGTTTCAGCCGTCACCGTGTCTAATATAGACCTAAACAAAAGCCCCATACTAGGGATGGAGCTATATGTTTTGTCTGGGTCAGCGCTGGTCAAAGCCTGCACAAGCGTAAGCACATGTGTAATAACATCGGTTTCTGGGGGCCAGATAACAATCAACGGAACGCTCGATGAGTCTGTTGTTCTTGACGACGCTAAGTTATTTGCCCAAGGATCTAAGCAGGTAGACGGCGACAAACTAAGAGGCAAGTACGCCACAATAGACATGTCTAACAGTTCTACCTCAGCCACAGAGCTTTACTGTATAAACACTCACATAACCGAATCTAAGCTTAATCACGCATTAGGCCAAGAATAACTATATTTGCATTATGGATCCAATCACTATAGGTCTTATGATGGCCGCCAATATAGGCGGATCTATTTACTCGAACAGTCAGGCTAAGAAAGCCATGCAGGCTCAGCTAGGGTTTGCCAATCGAGAAATGGCGGACGCAGAGAAAGGGCTCTCTGGCTTGGGGGATATACCTAAGTACGAATTAGGAAGCGCGTATCAGAAATACATCAGCGCGATGAAGGAAGACCCAGCGTCAGACTTTCTAAGAAAAGAACAGCTTCAAAGAGAGGCGAATACAATCGCAGCATTGAAGGGCGGCGGCGCTAAAGCAGTGTTGGGTGGGGCTCAAAAGATGAGTGCCCAAGCCGCTGCAGAGCGGGAACAGATAGAAATTGGAGCTTCTCAAAGGCAACAGAAGGCGCTCGGTGAGGCGGCAAGACTCCAGCAGGGTGTGGCGGACAGAAACGTGGCTCTGGAACAGCAACAGTACATGTCTGAGCAACAAAGACTTAGAGGTCGTCAAGACGCTGCTCAGCAAGCTATATACGATGCTCAGTTGGCTCGTATTACTGGGCAGGGACAAATGGGTCAAGCTATAGGCCAGACCATCGCTTCAGGAATAGGGCAGTTGTCTGGCCGAAACGGGATGGTTACTCCTGGGGAGTTTAGTCACGAAAGCAATCCCATCGACCTAGTGAAAGACGGTCAGAAAGTAGGGGAGGCCACTGGAGGTGAGGTTATTCTTAACCCATCTCAAGCCAAGGCTGTCTCTAAAGAAAGCCCTGAGTTCAGAAGGCTCTTGCGTAAGTTCACCGCCAAAGCAATGAGCAAGTAATGGGTTTGTTTAGCAGAAATTGGGCTGGCGAAGCCATGGCAAAGGCGGCTAATGCCTTGGCTGGATTTAGGTATTCCACGAAAGAAATGACGGAGGAAGAGAAGCTAGCCAAAGAAGAAGCCAAGGAGAAAAGCCTAGAAGAAAAAGAAGCCGCTAAAAGGGGGCGTAAAGACCTTCGAGCAAAAAGAAAGACAAAATCAGACGCTGGTTCACTTGGAGAGGAAGACATTCAAGAGCACGAAGGGTTTGAGGAGGGCGGTGTTGTAGAAACTACAGACGAGGAGCTTATAGAAGCTGCTCACAAGGTTTACACTGACGAGGCCACTATGTTTGGCAGAGACAGAAAGATCGCCAACGACTGGGCTTACCAGTTATCAGATGAGTCCTTTATAGAGGGTATGGTTTCTTCCGATGCAGGAGAACAGGAATACATACAACTCGTTGAGATGCTTGCTCAATTCATTGAGATGAGCAAGAAATACTTTAGAGAAAACTATGGAACGCCCGAAGACCCTATGGAGAAGGGGACGTTCATGTCCGCGTACAAGCGGTATAAGTCAGGGAAGAACGTGTACGAGCCCAAAGGGGTGAAAGACGCGATGCCTTGGCAAGCTTACGAGCAGTCCCTGATGGGGCTAGAGAGTTCTGATGTATCTTTCAGGATCGAATCTGGAGTGCCTACAATTAGTAGAAAAGGAGTGATTATGCCATTGGCGGAGGACCAAAGAAACCCCCAGCCATTCATGCCACAACTAGCACAGATTCAACAACCTGAAAGCAACATAGGATGAACGAAGAGAATAAGTTTCTAAAACAGATATACGAAAACCTTAACCTTGAGGAGTCTCAGGACCTAAGCTTTGACCAGTTCAAGCTTCAGATGAGCGATAGAGACACCGCGAAAGGAGTATACGATCGTCTTTCAGACAACCTTATTTATGGGGAGTCAGCTATTGATCAAGAAGAGTTTTCCTTTGACGACTTCTACCAAGCTACGGATATCAACTCATGGTATAGATCTTCAGACGAGGAGACAAGAAACAGCTTCCTGGAGTCTAACGATATAGATGCTAGTAACGCTACTGTCTTTGACTACTATGACTTCACCAATAACTCTTTCGACCTTGAGTCTGTCCGTCAGAACGACAGCGACGCTTGGTTAGACTTTGTTGCGCCTGGAATAGATCACAGTAGCGAACAAGCTGACTTATACCTAGAAGCTTACGACCCCAACAAAGAAGGAGACGTAAGGTGGGACGTTGAGGCCCTAAGAGACTTTACGACTTCCCTTGATTTCGCTCGGCAAGAAGCTTCACGGACTCTTCCTCGAACCAGAGTAAGCAGCGTGGGTGAAATAGTTCCTGTAGAAACAAAGGATGATGTCGAGAACAGAACTCTTGCCACTCTTTTTCAAGAGGTCGGACCTGGAGGCAAGGCTGAGCTTCAGTCGATAGACGCAATAAAGAATGCCGCTATACAGGCAGACGACCTTGAAAAGCAGATAGGGCTTGAAGGATTGGCTAATCAAGGTAGTCAGATGGCAAAGGCTTTTGAGGAGGACGTCTCTTCAAGAGTAGAAAGGTTCAAGGCTACTGAAAGGTACAAGAACGCAGAAAAGGAGCTAAGAGTCAAAATCGGTAAAGTCTCTGGGTCAAACTACGAGCCGATGACCGATGGAGGCGGAACAAGAAGAGTGAATGTTGTTTATGACGAGGCGATGCTTCAAGAAGATCTTAGTCGTTTCGTAGAGGCCGAGATGGCTAGCGAGGTTGCTCAGGCATCTCAGACCATAGCTCAGCAGTGGATGCAATCAAATGGCGGCGCATCTTTGTCTGACGAGCAGAAGACACAGCTAAGCGATTACTACTACAAGAACTGGGGGTTGGACTTAGCGCTGGATGGAGACAACAGGTATCAAGAACGAGGAGTTGTAAAAGACTTTATGGAGTCTTTTGAGTTAGGCATGAATAATTACTTCATGAACCCCCTGTCGTATGCTTTGTCTGGTTTTGACGAAGAGGAAAGACTTTATGGCGTCTACTACAATGAAGTAAAAAGGTCTAGAATGACTGCATTTGGTCAGAACATGACTCAGTCCCTAACCAGCGGAAACTTTCAGGACTTCTTCAGGCAGCAGGCAAACATGTTGGCTGAGTCAGCACCACTTATGCTCGCAGCAAGCGTCCCTGGAGGGGCGGGGATAGCTGGCCTTGCTTTGGCTTCGGTTGGTGCTGGTATTTCTGATTTCGCATCCAAGAAAACCATTGATGAAGAAAGAGTCTCTAAGGGACTAGAGCCTATATATGACGATGACACCGAGAGAACATTGTCAGCCGTAGGCACTGGGGTGGGTGAATTTGCCATGGGTACCGTCGGTAGAGGCATCCAAGGACTAAGCGGGGGAGTTTCTTTTTCAGGAAACCTAGCGGCTAGGACTAGTGCCTCAAGAGCTGCATTTGCTCAGGCGGGAGGATTGTCTAGCTCTCAGGGTCGTTCTGTGTTGAGGAGTTATGTTTCAAACAGGCTAGCACAGTTTGGCGTAAACGTAAACTCCGAAGGATTTGAAGAGGTATTTGCTGAGGCTATAGCGACAGGGACGGATGTAGCCCTAGGGGTGGAAGGCCCAAGTCTTGAAGAATTTGGAGATAGCTTGGTTGAGGCTTGGATTGGCGGTGCGGGACTGGGTGTAGGATTTGACGGGATGGGCAGCTTAAGAAACAGCGCTCGTGTAGACGCACAGTCTAGAGTCGATATTGTTACTGGTACCTCGGAGACTATGGTTCAGCTAAAACAGCTAGAGGATAGGATAAAGAACGCATCTCCAGATCAGCTGTCGGGACTTCAAAAACAAAAAACCCTTCTTGAGTCGCGTAGACAAGAGGAGTTAGACGCTCGTTCTGACTGGTGGCTGGCGCTAAGCTTTGCCGATAAGAAGAGTTACGACAGGCTAAAGAAACTGAACTTGCAATACGTAGAGCAAGTAGGGATTGCTAACGACACCGAATCTGTTGAGGCTAACGATAGAGATGTGGCTGCTAAAAAAGCAGAATCTCTGCTTTCTAAGGCGAGGGAGATACAAGAGTCAAATGCGGATATAAATACTAAGCTTACTCCAGAGCAAAATCAAAAAGTAGCAATAAGCACAATAGCTTCAAGAGAAGCCAAACTAGCTGCAGACCAAAGCACCCTTGAATCAACCATAGAAGAGCAGCAGGAGGCTGGAGACAAAGAAGGTCTTAAAAGATCTTCTGAAATGCTAAACGAGTTCAAGGATCGATCGGAAAAGCTTAAGTCAGCAAGAGTGAGTATATCAACTCTGACGAAAGCCTTTGAAACAAGCCCGACTAAAGAGACATGGGACAGACTCCTTGACGCTAGATTGGAGGCTGCGGAGCTTATGAATACTAAGACAGACGTCGTCCATGGTAAGTTCGCTACTACAAAGTTTTCAGAAGCAAAACAGATAGTAGAGAAGGGAGCTATAGCTATGGAGTCAAAAGGCGTATCCGCCTCTTGGTCGGCTAGTGCTCAAGTTAAAGATCATAAGGCGGACCCAGACATGCAGGGTTCTACGTTTAAGTTGGACGGGACAAACGCAGCGGGACAGCCAGGATCTTCAGTAAGCATCTTCCCAGAAAGAAGCGAGGTGTTTGATGGAGAACTTACAGAAGAAAAGCTAGAGGCCTTTAAGGAGGCGAACAAGGACCTTCTAGACGGTAACGGAGACATCCTAGCTATAGGGACTTGGTTCGACGCTAAGAGCGGTCAGACGTACCTAGACATCAGCTCTGTCGTTGACGAGGCTTCAGCCGTAGAGCTAGGTAAGCAATACAACCAGAAGAGCGTTTTCAACCTACAGACCTTTGAGGAGGTAGATACTGGAGGTGACGGAACTCCTCTAGAGAATGCGAAATCAGAAGAGGAAAGAGTTTCAGACATAAGAAGTCTTGTGTCTTCGAAACAACCAGAGGCTACTTCAGCAGAAGCTGTTGACCCCTCCTCCTCTAGTCTTAGTGGAGGGATAGAGGGTCAGTACGCTGACATTACTGTTGGCGGGGAGGTTTCTGCCTTTACTGAGGAGCAGCTGCCTGACTTGTCCAAAGAGGAGCTTGGATTCTTGAACACAGTTGTAAAGGCATTGTCTGATGGAAACAACGTAAGGGTTCACCTAAGCAAGGAGTCTGGCGATCTTGTAGAGCCTGGAGCTGGAGGCATAGCGCTTATTGGTCAAGGCATTCATTTGATTCCAGATCAGATTCTTGCCAACGCATCTAAAGAAACCAAAGGAGTAAAGAAGCTCAAAAGCTTTCAAGAAACAGTTCTTGAGGAGGTAGGTCACATGCTGACAACAAAGGCTATCCAGTCTATGCCTGCTAACGAAAGGTCGGTTCTGACTTCTGAACTCGAAAGAATAGTTGGAAGGGACTCGTCTCTTGCTAAAAGAGGGTTGGTAAAGGTTAAGTCTTATTCTACAATAGACCTATCTTCTGCTGAAACCATTAGCGATGTACAGGGACTAATAGAAAGCTCAAGTATACTTTCTAAAGAGAAGAAGGAGGAGCTTTCAGCTCAGCTCCATGATGAATACATCCAAGAAATTGGGGCTGGTGTAGCCATGGATCCTTCGTTACGGAAGAAAGTTAAGATTGGTCAGTTCCTTCGGAAGTTGTTTAGGGCTTTAGGCTTTGACGTAAATCTAAATCAAGATTCAGCCATGAAGCTTCTTGATGGATACGTAGGGTTGAAAAAGGGAAAGTCATTTAGCGTCAGTGACGTACAACTCGACTCTCAAGCCTCATCGGATCTTTCTTCAGGGAGAGCTTCTAAGGGCATTAGCCCAGCAAGGCTTCCAGAGAGCGGGGGGTTCACCGTTTCCTTTCAGCGAAGCAAGGTCAATAGATTTGGTGAAGAGATGCCAGCTACTTATGGATCTAAAACTTTTAACGGGAAGTGGGACTTCGTCAAATGGTGGAACTACACGACCCTAAAAGGCACTGGGCCAGTGCTTTTGTTTGACGTAAATCTAAAAAATACAGACGGATCGGATACTAGAATTGATGTTGACTCTATGATGAAGTGGAAGCTTAGAAAGCCCCAGACAGAAATAGAGAAGATGCAAAGCGCTAGGGAAAGATTTAAGCACCGAGCTCACAGAAGAGTTGCTGCGATAGACGCTGCACAGGCTCTAACCAAAGCCACCTCAAAGGAGGGTTTAGTTACATATTATGAGTCGGTAGAGGCGGGACTTAAGATGCTTAACATTCCGATCCCAGAAGACAACCAGGGAAAGCCTCTGAACCCAGTTGACTTATTTAACTCCTTAAGCACTAAGGATTACGATGCAATTATCGCTGCATCAGAATACGCCACCTCGGCTCTTGAGGGTAAGGTTTCTAGAGAGTCAAAGCTTATTGACGTAGCGGCTGCTAAAAAGAACGGTCGTATATCCGAGTCCGAATCAGCAGCCCTTATGAGCGCCGCCAAAAAGCTAGGTGCTGACGTGCACGACATTCAGGGAATGACGGAAGAGGAGTTCGAGGAAGTGAAGAACATACAGCTTTGCGGTATCGGAAACTCAAAAGGGTGTGGAGCTTCCTCTAGGATATCAAATCAAGAGTACAAAAGGGTTATGGCTGCAGAAACCTTTGGTATTTCTGTTATAGACGAGAACGCTCCAGAAGAAAAAATTCAGGAACTTGTTGACAGACACTCTGATTTTTACGTGGAAGATCTAACGATGGCCTTGGAGTTCGTTAGGGAAAACAGCGACTACGATCCTTTAGACTTCTACGAGGACACAAGGGCTGCTGCTGGTAGGTTCATTGAAGATGTAAGATCTAATCTTGCAAGAACTGGAAGCGTTTCAGCTAAGGCTGCTGCAGACATAAAAGGACTAGAAGATCTCTTTATGACTGTTCTAGCGGTGACTTCAAACAGAAGCACTGCTGAGCCTAACGTGGAGTTGGCTACGGCTATATTCTACGAGTCTATCCTTAACTATAATCTGAACACACCAAACGAATTTATCTCTCCTTCAATCATAAAAGCATTGATGGACGATAAAAACTCTAGACACGAGGAGTTTGACAGGTTTGTGTCCCCTCTAAACCCTATGGGCGTCAAGAACATGGGTAAGATGCTTTTGAACTTCAACAAAATTATCTCAGAAAACATTACTTCGGAAGGAAAGATTGATGTCAAAGCCATAAAGGAGAAGTTTATGGAAATTGATCCTTCTACTGGGAGGCAGAGAATAGAGAGGTTGATAGGTATCGAGGCTCCAAAAATTGGTACCTTCGCTACTAACTTGATGGACGTGAGCGCTAGCGGTCAGTTCGTAACTCAAGACCTCCATGTAGGAGACTACATGTCTGCTTCTGTCGGTTCGGAAGTTAGGTCTTTGGATGACAAGATAATGCAGGCTACTGGTCCTTCTCGTTCAGGAACAAAGAAAGCCGCTATACTCGGAAGGGCAGGCATCAAAGAGTCAGACTCCCCGAAAGACAGGATCAATAAGTTGTCTCAACTTAAGGCGGAGGCTTTGTCTAGCGAAGACAGAACAGCTCTAGGCAGAGTATTTAAGGAGGTGTTTGGCGAAGAGATAGGAAGAGATCAAGGCCCTGAGCTAAAAAGAAAAGGGCTTAGAGACAGGATTCTTTCTTTGACTGCCGACAAGATCAACAAGAGCGGGCGGCTTGACACAGAAGTAACTCCAGCAGCTCTTGGTCAAGTTATGTACGCTTACAACCAGTTGCGTGAAAACCCAATGGCGAAGCGCAGGGCGCCAAAGAAATACACTCCTTACGCCCCAGTAATAGATAGCGTCATAGCAGAGGGTTCCTATCGAGATCTTTCTAGAGTTGATGCTAGGAGGTTTGTTGACGAAAAAGTATCTTCTATTGAGTCGGTTATGCAGCCCAACGTAATGGAGCCAGCCATGACAGCCTCCCAGGAGAAAGCTTTGGAAAGACAGTCTCAGCTTCTTATACCGTTTAACAGGTCAAACTCAGAACCAGCGACAGAAAGTAAGTTGTATCGTCAAAGATCTTGGGAAGAAGTAAACGGATTGTCCGTTTCTGGACAAGAGTTTTCTTTTGGGGAGATGACTGAGGTTTTTGAAGAGAACCCTGCTGTTGGTCTAGCGTTGCAAATGGACGCGACATCGGCTAGAATAATGGCTAAGAACAAGTCGCCCATGAAGGGAGATAAGGTTGGGGTCAGGCTAAATCTTAATGTTAAAAAGAACACTGGCATCCCAGTACAAACTCTTCATCAGAAGTCTGCTTCGGGAGAGGCATTAGCCTACTCTCCAGCCGTCATCGTGAAGGACGTAAACCTTTTTGTAAATCAAAACGCAAGAAAGAAGATTGCTACCTTCCAGGAGAACAAGTTCCCCATGGCGAGCGTAGATGGTTCCTTCGAAACGTCTACAATGTCCGAGGTTGTGGAGGGAGGGTTTGATGGTGTTAAGGCTGTCTTCAACCCCCTAAAGTCTCCTTACTTTACTGACGTTGCTGGTCGACCAATAAAAGGCGCTTCCGAAGCTACTGTCTTTGGTAACGTTGTTTACTTGAGGGGAGAGATAGACTACTACGATTCTTCAGACAAAGAGATCCAGGCTTCTCTCAAAGAGTCAGACGCAGAAAGAGAGAAAAGAATTAAGAGAGGGCCTAAGTACGACAAAGCGATTAAGCGTTACGCCTCATTTATGAATGCTCAGGGTATAACATTTGATTCAGCGGAAGCGCTAAAAGCTTCTTATGACTCTATGCCTTTGAAATCTTCAATGGCGCTTAGCGAATCTGAGTATGTATCAAACCTTGAAAAAGAAGAAAACCTAATACGTGCTTCTCGTGTCATTACTCCGAAAGATAAGAGGAAGGCTAGACGTTTCAACAAAAGGGCTTCGGCTAAGTTTGAGGGAGCGAGAGCTGATATCTTGTCAAATCCAGAAGCCTACATAACTAAGCAGAAGCTTGCGCCTGCAAGGGAGAAGCTAGAGGCAATGGATACATCGGACCTAGTGTCCATTATGACAGATGAGTCGCTCGGCAGGCTATCCATGAGAAACGACGACATGTCGGTTCTTGCTGGTATAGAGCTTATAAATAGATCGGTAGCTAGAGGTGAATACGATCAAGTGGCAAGCATCGTTGACGAACTTGGAAAGATAGGTACGACTGCTGGTAGGGTGCTTCGTCACTTCGGTGAACTTAAAACCTCGACACCAAAGGGACTTGCTAAGGTCATAGAGACTGCTGTTGAGGCGAAGGGAAATTCACTTTCAGAGAAGCAAAAGGCTAGACTACAGTCTATAACTGAAGAATACATAACCAAGCTCGCTCAAGCGAAAGAGCTAATGAAGCAGGCTATCGCGGGAGAAGACGTCGGGCCAGAGCTGGAAGGCGCAACCAGGCGTCTGAAGTTGTGGGAGAGACAGCTTGAGAGCTTCGCCAATTCGGTAATAGAAAGAGACTGGGGAACTCTAGCCAAGATGATGATTCAAGGGAACTTGCTGACGTCTATGTCTCAGTTTACGAACGTTGTTGCAAACATGTTCAATGCCTCTTTGATTATTCCTAGAGACTTGTTGGCCCTGCCTGTTGAAAAAGCACTCAACTTCCTAGGCTTTAGCACTCACATGCCTAAAAGGAAGATATCGCTACAGGCGTATATGTACGGAATCAGAAAGTTTGGTTCTGGATTCATAGAGTCTATTGACGAGATAGCAACTGGCCAAGGACAAGACGTTACTGAGTGGAGGATGCACAGAGGCTTCGCGCCATTTAGATCGATTGTGTCCGCTATAAAAGGAGGTGAAGAGTTGCCTCTTGGAAAGGAAGGCTCTAAGGCTAGGGAGATGTTTGGCCCTAGAAGTTTGTCTCAGAGAGCTAAGCTGTTTGCTCAGGGTACACTGGGGGTGCCAGCAGAAACTATGTTTAGGCTCCTAGGTATAGGGGACACCCCTTTCAGGAGAATGGTTGAGGGTATAGAGCTCTACAATAAAGGTTTAGAGAAGGGATTGGAAGGAGAGGAGCTTAGAAAATACATCAAGTATCCCCCTACTCAAGACAGAGAAGCAGCAGAGCGTGAAGGAAGAAAGTTGACTTTCCAAGAGGATACAGCAGCTTCAAGGGCGGCTGAAAATCTTATTGGACTTCTCGAAAACACCCTTGGCAGTGTTGTGGTTAGAAGCCAGATACCCTACATAAGAACCCCAGTAAACATTGTTGTTGAGACGCTTACTTACACCTCTCCAATAATCGGTGTTGCTAGAATATATAAGGATCTAAGCAAGAACGACACCAGAGCTGCTGCAGAGAATATTGCAAAAGTAACTATGGGTGGAATGATTAAGTTCGCCGCTGGGAGTTTGCTCAAGAATGGACTAGTAAGTGGCCCAGTAGATTATACGGACGACAAAGAGAAGAACTTGATGTACGCGGAGTTCCCTCCTAACTCTATAAACGTCACTGGTTTGCAAAGACTTATGGACGGTGGAGACCCAGGACGCCAGCCAGATGACTACTTTATCAGTTACCAAAAACTAGGTGTCCCTGGTGCCATCATAGGTGCCATGGCTCAGACATACAATGAGTCTGATGTTGATGAAGAAAGCCCCGCAACCACAGTGCTGAGGGATGCTTTTGGAGTAAGTGCTCTTTCTACTATTGCAGTGATGATGGAACAAAGTTTCCTAGCTGGTGTTAACGCCTTCACCGAGTTGCTTAGCGCTTCTGGAGACTCAGACGACTTTGAGAGAAAACTAGAGAGATGGCTGGATTCTACATTCAGGGCCCTTTCGTCTATACCGATGCCAAATCAACTGTCTGTCTTCTCAAAAATGGCTAGGGAGCACATGCCTGACATGCGTATCGACAAGAACCTGCCACTGGAGCAAAGGCTTCTAAAGCGTTTTGAGTATGTGGTTAGAGACAGGTCATTCAATACAGACGGGATACCTGTAAGAGTCAACTGGAAAGGAGAGCCTATAGATCAAACACCAAGAGGCTCCACCGCCCCAGACGTTTCTGGATACTACCTGTTTGATGTAATGAAAGCTAGACAGGGTGACGGAGACCCTGTATCTTCTGAGGTGTGGAATCTATACGAAGACACTCAGGAAATCGCCGACGTTGTTTCAACGCCATACTACGCCAAGTTGAGAAAAATGAAGGCTCCATACCCCAGAACAAAAAAGGAAAAGAAAGCCTTCGAGGAGGCGGGACTTAACTTCAGCTACTTGGATGACGAAGAGTTTATGTCTCAAACACATAGAATGTCCGTGGTCCAAGCTAACCGAGTCTTGGCTGTAGCAGGCAAGCAAAGGTATATAGAATCAGAACAGCTTATCGGGACAGAAGAATACCTAAAATCTAACTCCCTTGGAAGATTAGAGATGCTTAATGATTTGAATAAAAAGTATAGCGGCGTAAAGGAAATGGACGAAAACGGAGCCTTCAGGTCACACACTCTGGAGATTATGAAAATAATGCAAGAAATCTACGAATATGAAAGAAGGGAGGAAGATTAAAGACACCAAGTTAGGGGGATGGCTAAAGTCAAAAGCCCCTAACGTTCTTACAATTATGGGCGATGTTCTTCCAGACAGGGGCGCATTGGGTATTGTTAAGAATCTGTTGGACAGCGAACCTGACGTAGATCCTGCCGAAGCGAAAGCTATGGTAGACGCAGAAGTTAGGTTTCAAGAGAACGTAACTGAGAGGTGGAGAGCTGACATGGGTAGCGACGTAAAGCTTGCTAAGCTCATCAGGCCAGTTACTTTGATTGCTCTTATGATTATGTTTATGGTGACTATGGTGGCTGACAGCATGGATGCCTGGCCTTTTAACGTTAAGGATTCTTATGTATCTTTGCTTGAGATACTTATGCTAACCGCTTTTGGTGCATACTTCGCAGGTAGAACGATTGAAAAGGCAAGAAAATAATGCTGGAAAACTTGAGTCATTTTGAATTTTTGTCCGTGGCGGGGGCGCTAGTGGCGGGTTGGATAAAGTTCCAAAACGATTACGGAAAGCTTAGCGCCAGAGTTCACACACTCGAAACAGACAACGCGGAATTTAAGGCTGACGTAAAGCAGTTACTTAAGGACATTCAAGAGATCAAGCTTCTTCTTGCCAAGAACAAGGTAGAGTAATTATCGAAAGATCGTTACGTTACCTGCCATCTCTATAACCTTCTGGCTCTCCCAGGTAGAAGCCTTTATGGTCCAGGTGTAGACTCCGTCGGGCACAAATGCCCCCAGTCTGTTGCCCACCCACTTATCTTCGGGGTCATAGCTTACCCACACTAGCGTCCCCCATCTGTTGTACACTCTGCACTCCCACCTCCACCAGCACTCACTGCGAGTCACTGGCTTCCAGTAATCGTTGAGAGTATCTCCGTTTGGAGTAAAAGTGTTTGGGGTATGTACACGAGGGTCACTGCAATCCTCCCCTTCTTCAGGAAGGTACAGGCACTCCCCCTCTACCGTGCACTCTTCGCAGTAGTTCAAGGCCTCTGGGTCTAGACACCCTTGGTAGATACAACCACCATCGCTATGCGTGGCGAACTCGTTGTAGTTGTAAGCAAACATATCTGTGCATCCATATACGACAGGAGGTGGCGGTGGGTCACATGCCCCATTGAGCGACCAAATTACCCAGTTGTTTAAGATATCATTGTCAGGGTATGGGAACCCTCCAAGCCCTGGCTCTCCAGTGATGTCGTCGCTGTCATTGATTTGCCATACGTTCATGACCAAACACTCTTCGTAGTACGATCCGCTTTGAAAGATGTCTATCCAGCACGGAGCAGCACCGCTACCAGCCCAAGGAGTGTCAAGTAGGTTGAACGTGATGGTGTCACCTGCCTGCAAGATGTTGTCAGGACCTTGACCTATCTCAAACCCAGGGAAGTCCAAGGGGAAGTTGAGTAGTGCCCATCCGTTATCGTAGAAACAAGGAAAAGGGTTGTCGTCTAGGGGTGGGTTGAACGTAAGGGCCAAGAGAAATTCACCTATGCTGTCTGCTGGTGTACCACACTGCGCCCCGTTGACTGTGATAGTTAAGTCAGTAGAGATGGGGTTGAACCCGATGATCTCCATGTCGCATTGCCCCCAAGAAAGAAGCGGTATAAGAAAGGGAATTAGTCTCTTCATTGGACAAATACTTTTTTTGTTTTGTTCTTCCACTTAAGGATGTAAACGCCTGATGCTAGCTGATCAAAAGGTTTATCAACTTCCCTGCCAAGAATATCAAAGATTCGTGGAGACCCTCCCCCAAGGCTAATGCCGTCATCTACAACAAGGTCTATATATGTACCGACAGAGAAGTCGTCCTCTATCTCTACGTCACATTCACCTACGTTAAACAGCATGTACAGAAGGTCTCTTACGTTCACG
>Ga0098048_1000067_pt1 | contig 50696 bp, 42 predicted proteins | sample 13_taG_FD_75052 | JGI IMG/M metagenome (GOLD analysis project Ga0098048, IMG submission 75052) | Marine viral communities from the Subarctic Pacific Ocean - 13_ETSP_OMZ_AT15268 metaG | ecosystem: Environmental > Aquatic > Marine > Oceanic | place: Pacific Ocean | collected 2015-01-16 | reverse complement strand
ATTTATATACACAATTATAATTATAAAATGAAAAATATACACGTGAGTGCTATAATAAAAGGCTATTAATAATGATGAATAGAAAAGAGTTTAAAAACTTATTAACAGAATGGAAAAATCTTATAAATAACAATCTATTGTTAGAAATAAGTCGAGATGAAGTTATAGAAGTTATTGGAGAAGATGATTATAACATTCTTAAAAATAATAAAAAAGCTTCTCAAGACCAAAATTTTTTAAAAGTGATTATTAATACTTATCAGTCTGATCAAGCGCACTCTTTAGATGATATTTTAGGTTTATATCAAGATTATGAATCATCTATAAAGAATAAGTGGTATAAAAAGGGTGAAGCAATTGTAAATGTGCCAGGTGGCTTTAGAATAAAGTTAACACCTGATATCACAATATATAACGATAAAGACGATGAACCAAAAACAACAACATATAACGATGTAAAAAATTTTTTAGAGGCTAGATCAGACTTAAATCTAAATTCAAGTATTTTTATAGAATGTTTAAGCCAAGGTGATATTAATCCTGACTTTGAAGTCATTTTAAACGATGACGAGTGGATTATATGTTATCCTAAAACTATAAAAGGATCAATTAGTTTAGCAAGATCATTTTGGAATGGAGAAAGATTAGAATACGATACAACTGTAAAGGCAGGAGTAGGTGACAACATTGGTGCAATAAACTGGTGCACAAGTATAGTGCCAAAGAAAAACAAACCTAGCGGAAACATGTTTTTAAATTACCATAGACAAGCTAATCTTCATATGTACTATTGTATAAAGAAAAATATGAATGTACAAGATCTAGATAGAAAATTATGTATAAGCTTCTTTAAAAAAGATAGCACTGTTGGTTTTAAAGGAGGCAATGCATCTGTAAACGGTAATAATCAAGTAACTGACGAAAAAAATCTTAGAAGTTATATTGGAAGCAGGTTTAATGACTTAATAAAAGATGCTGAAAAGCCTGAGCGTCTTGAAATAGATCCGATATCTTATTATGAGTCAGTAAATTTTGAGCAATATAAAATATTAAAAGCAGCAAATCAAGATAATATTGAATTATTTGCAAGTGAACTTGAAAATATACTTATGCATTCAATGGATGCAGAAAAAATAGTAAACAAAGATTTAGTTCATGAAGATAATAAAGTGTTAAGAAATATTGCAATCAAGTCAAGACATTTAAATAGTGAAAACATATCAGATTTACTTAAAACTGAAACTGATCAAAAAATTATAGATGGATTAATATCAAACGAAAACTGCCCTTTTGATAAAATTAAAGCTTTACCTGAAAATAAACATTCTGTTAACTATTACAAAATACTAGTTTCAAATAGTGCTTGTCCTCCAGATGTCTTAAATACAATAATTAAAGATGAATATGACTATAAAGTAAAACTTGAGTTTGATTTTTTAAGAGAAGAGATTCAATATAATGCATGTTTAAGTGTAATCAAATATTCAAGATTTAGCGAGTTAGACGAGGAAGCTCAAGAAATAATGAAAGAAGTTCTTGAAGAGTATATTCAAGGTGACTTTACATCTGCAGTTGAATATTTTTACGACAAGGTAGATGAAGGAATAAGAAAAAAAGATCAATCTGTCTATACTTTGTTTTTTAGTTATATTGAATTTGAAAATATTGACTATGTAGCAAGGGGTTTTATACTTCGTGACAAGCTTCTTCCTGAAGCTATTTCAAATAAATTTTTTGAAAAGATATTGCCTCCTGATGATCCTTACGGGTATGTTACTGATGATTTAGATATTGATTATATTGATGTTATTAATCATGATAAATTACCTGTAGAATTGTTTGAAAACATATATAATTTAGCTTCAAAAAGCTCTATGCAAGGGTTAAGTTATTACTTAGAACTTGCAAAAAACAAAAGAACACCAGATGATGTGCTCAAAAAATTAATTTTAAACAAAGATAGTGAAGTAAGAAAAGAAGCTAAAAACAATTTAGAAAGTAGAAACCCTTTAACAATTGCAGCCGAAAAAGCTGAAGAAGATGAATTAATCACAATGTCAGTCGAAGGCGCACAACGTCAGAAGGTCGATATAGTCAAAAGAAAAGACTTAAGTAAGTTCGATATAGAAACAACACGAATAGTTTTAAGAAATATAATAGAAGAAGGAAAAATAAGACCAAAATTTATGAAGTTTTTATCTGAAAGAGACGACTTGGTGGATTTAGGTTTAGAGCCAAATGATCTTCAGATAATTTATGACAACTTAAGATCTGAGTTTGATAAGAATGCATTTGCTGCAAAGTATCCTGATACAATTTCACAGTATCAAAACTTAACAGGTGAAAGTTTATTAAGAGACTATATTAAACGATTGTTATAGTTTTTCTAGTTTAAAAAATAAAAATTACAATAAAAGGTTATTGATAATGATGAATAGAAAAGAGTTTAAAAACTTACTAACAGAATGGAATCAAAACTTTATAAATGAAAGAGGAAAGAATGAAAAGTTTCATTCTGACTTGGAAAAATCTTCTGGCTGGTTAGTAAATCCTTCTAGTGAAGAAATAACAGGTATTTTAGATTTTATCAAAGATAAAATAGAAGAAAATGAAGTAGAGTCAATAAAAGATGTAGCTTATCAAGAATACATTGATTTTGGATTAGTTCTGCCTAAGAACAATGAAGTTATTGATATGATTTCTGATTTTTTTATTTTTAGCGGCAACGAAGAGAAATCTAGTGAAGTATTAAATGTATCATCAAATGACGAGTGTGTTATTATTCATTTCACTGAAGGTGATTTTACTCAAAATCTAAGCGATCAAGATGAATCTTTAATATATAGTTGGACTCTTCATGATATGGAGCACACTCTTTTTAGTGGAATAAGCTCACAAGAACTTTATTTTTCTAATGCCTCTTTAAATATAATAAATAAAAATCTAGAAAATTTAGATAAACCACATGAAAAAGTAAATAATAATAATATTAGTGTGCATGAAATATTAAAAAAAGGAACAATAGCAATTTCAGCTGGTAGTAGTTTAATTAAAAAGTTTTTTGAAGAAATAAATTTTACTCCTACAGCTGATATGAATGACTTGCATGCTTCTATAATGTCTTACTGCTATATTAAAAATATAGAAACAATAAAACAAGAAATTAATAATTTAAGTTATAAGTTTTCTAAAGAAGAAAAAGCTGTTTTGCAAAAAACTTTTACAGATTCTTATTACTTTGTTTTTAAAATGTTTAATGAATTGAAAAGAGTCTTTAATAATTGTATTATAATAATAACAAATGCTTAAAAAAAGGACAAATCGTGTATAGAAAAGAATTTAAAAGTCTACTTGTAGAATGGAAACAAAACTTCATAATTGAAAATCAAAATATTCCTTTGAAAAAAATAAAATTAGAAATTTCAAATAGTAGAAACTTAAGTAAAAGTGATCAAAACAAAGTGTTTTCAAGACTTGAAAACAAATGGAATAAAATATATTCTAAATTTAGCAATGTAATACATTCAGACTTGACAAGTAATGATGAACCTATAGAGCATATTCTTGATGCAATTGAAAAATTTTCTGTGTTTTATACTAATGTAGATAGTGAAATAAAAAGAAAAATAAGTGCAGGAGACATTACTTCAAGTGAGCTAAGAGGTTTTTATGAATCCAAGTTAGAAGAAAAAAAGAGTAGTACTAGAACGAAATTTAGAGAAAAGTGCAGAAACAGAGCAAATCTTAAAAGCAACATGATTTGGTCAGAAAATTCAAAAAACAAAACAAGTGATTTTGAAGTAATATATGTTGGAAACGATTGGACAGTAGTTTACCCAAAAACTATTTTAGGCTCTATAAGCTGGGCTGTAGGTTTGCATGATGGCGCTGAAGAAAATTACGAAGTTGACGACAAAGGAACACAAATAGGAAGAGTTAATTGGTGTACTGCTTCTTATGAAGGCAATAGATTTCCAATGTATGCTGGTAATTTGCACATGTATTATTTTATAAAAAACAAAGGTTATAGAATAGATGATGCCTATAGAAGAATCTGTATAAGCTTAATAAAAAATGATCCAGAATCATATGAAGTTTCTAGCGGAGAAAAAGATATAGTTGAAATAAAATTTGAAGGAGGATCAACTGTTAATGCAAATAATAGACATGAAGGATTATCATCATACGAAGAAGTTTGTCAAACAATAAATAATCAAAAAATAATAAATGCTATTAAAGGTCATGCTCTTACTAAAAAAGAAACATCAATAGAAGAAATGGCAAAAAAAGCTACAATTGACATTGTCAAGCAAGACGAAAAAATGCTAGAAAGCGAAGAATCTACAAAAAACAGTCAAATGTGTATTTATCTAAAACATTCAGATGACAAAGAAATAATTAATTATATTATAAAAAACTATAAAGAAACAGAAATAGAACTGGACATTACAGGTGACTATTCACCACTACCTCTTATAGTTTTTGAAAGAGAAGACATAATTGAGTTAAATAATAAGTTAAGCTTAATTGATTATTTTTTAAAAACGTATAAAGATGATGCTTTTTATTTATGCGAATTCTGGAATTGCATAATTTACTCTAATGTAGATTATAATAATAATTTCTTAGAAGATCCTTCTTTGAAAAAACAATTAATTGAATTTTCAATTGATATTATAAAAAACAAAGAAATAACTTCCAGCCCATTCTCAGAGTATATGTTCCATAACGAAATATTGTTTGAAGATATAGAACAAATATTAAATGCAATAGATGAATTTGGGCACGAATCAGAATCTGCTAATTCTTTTCTTTTTTCCTTACTAGAAAATTTTGATTTAAGAAAATATTCAAGTAACCCTGGCTATGAAAATGTAATTAAAATTATTCGAAACATAATAAGTAAATCTACTTCGTTTAGACTTATAATACCTCAGTTAAAAGATAAGCACAGTTATATTTTTGAATCAAGCTTAAAGAAGTACATAAAAATGATAATCAAATAAAATGTTTAATTTATCATTATACTTTGCTGAAGTGGTAGTTTAGATAAGTAGTTATTTTGTTATCTACGAGAACTTTATAAATAGTTTTATCTGTACAAACTAAAAGTTTTTGATCTTCATGCTTTTCTAAGATAACACCTATTTTTTTATTTCCTTTATCTTTAACATGAACTATGTCGTATTTATTAAAATTCACTGTATTTTTTCCAAATAAAAAGTAGGTGTGTCTAATACTTTTGATTTACATAGAATTAGAGCTCTTGGCACTATTGACATCCTTTTAATCTTATCTATTTCTACAACAATACCAATACTATAAGGTTGATACTTTTCATCAAATCTACTTGTATCAAATTTTCTTATTTTAACAAGATTGCCTATATTTAATTCATTTTCCATTTTGGCTTTTCTTCTTCAAATAGATAAGATGTCTAGTGCCTAAATAGTTTTTATTTTCTATGTTTTCTACTAACCAGTAATGATTTGAAAGTTTTATGTTTTTATAAAATTCTCTCATTGTTAAAACTTCTATATTAACACCTTGACTTTTTAAAACGTCTACAGCATTAAGATTCCCGCCAAACTTCTTGTCTATTCTCATTGCTTTTGTTTCAACATATAAATTATCATCAGGATGATAAAAGTCAGGAGTATATTTTTTTTCTTTACCGTTTATGTTTAAAGTGAAAGTTTTATGCTCATAAATATAATTTTTACCTATTGCTTCACACCATCTAGCATAATCAGCTTCTAAAGAAGATTTAAAAAAGTAGTTAGGATTTAAATCTCTTCTAAAACCCATTCTTCCGTTTGAAGGAATTTCTTGCAGCCCTGAAGATTGTGCTTCATTTAGGCAAGATTTAGAGCAATACTTTGTCATTCTGTTCTTTGATTTTTTAAACATATCTCCGCAAGTAGGACATTTTTTTTCTACTCTTTCTACTAACACATCTTCTTTATAACACTTTCTATTACAATATTTTTTATTGCTGTCTTTATATTTTTTAAATTCAATATTGCAATTTTTGCACTTTACAATTACTTTTTCTTTTCTTTTGCTTTTTGACAAGTGTTTATTTCTACAAGAAGCACTACAAAATTTGCTATTTGCTTGTTTAGAAGGAGGCCTATAATATTCTTTACCGCATTCGATACACTTTAAATTATTTTTCATTTTAGCTTTCTATTTTAGGAAAATACTTTAACAGATCTTTGTTTTCTTTCTTTGCTTGCTCTAAATATTTTAAAGGATTATAATTTTCTTCTGCAGAAATAATTGATTCCCAAGACATTTTAATTCCTTCAACTAATGAAATTTTTCTTCTGCAATCAAAAAAATAATCAAATTTATTTTCTGTAAGAATGTGATTCCCTAAATAATCAGTTTCAGGATACCACTTAATAATTTTGTTAGGATTAAGACCTGTTATTCTATGGATCATATCAACAATGCCTTGTGTATTATAAGGCTGGTTTGCTGTAATGTTAAAATGTTGATTTCTAACATTGCTTTTAATAGCAATCATAATTGCCTTACAAAAGTCAGAAACATGCATATAGTCTTTTGTTTTTTGTGGATCTAAGAACATGTCTAATTCTTTTACATTGTTTTTTAAAGCAAACATTGTTTTTGCAATTAAAGAATTCATATCTCCTTCGCCGCCATAAGCGAATAACGGCCTCATAACGAGCCAATTATCAGATGAGTTTCTTACAAACATTTCTCCTGCATATTTTTGTGTAGCATACAAAGTCCTTGGATGAATATCGCTTGATTCTTTGATTGGCTCTTCTTGATATTTAAGTGTATCGTAGATCACTGTTGTTCCTATATATACATTTAAAATCTTAGTATTATTAGCTGCATTAGTTATTCTTTGCGTACCTAATACGTTTGTCATGATAGAATGATCAGGATTAAGAGCAACAACATCTGTTCCTACGACAGCAGCATTATGAACAATACAGTCAAGCTTTGTTGATTCAAATAAATTAGTCCATTGTTCAACGCTGTTGCTATAAACACAAACTTCTCCTGACTCTGTATAAATCATGTTTTCATTTGCAAAGCTTGAGTTGTCTAACGATACAAATTCATGTCCTTGATCTTCAATTTCTTTTGCTAGGTTAGTTGCAATAAAACCTTTTTCTCCAGTAATAGCAATTCTCATTATTTATCTTTTCTTTCAAACCACGAAGGTATGTTATTAAGTTTCCAAGTTGCAAATTGTTTTTCTTTGTTATAAAACTCTCTATAACAAATAATTGCATCTTCTGATATCTTATATTTATCAGGCACATTTATACAAAAATTAGTTAAACCAATGTCTGGTATGTCAAATGGTATATTATTTTTGAACCAGATTGAATATTCTTGACATTTATGAATATTATTATATCTTTTTTTATATTCATTACACGCAGCAATTAGAATATCACACGCCCAATTATAGTTCTGTATTGATTCTCTTATCCAGTGAGTGCATGAATTATTAATATAGTTCATGCTGTAAGGAGGCCTTGAAACATGACCTTCTGGATATTTATTATAAAAGAACTCTTTCATGTCTTTGAGCTTTTTAAAGAACATTTTTTCTTCTTCTTTGTTGTATAGTGATATCCAATGACATGAAGACAACAACTGCGAATAATTTAAAACAAAAGACTTTATATGCATATCACAATGATACTCTGCAGACTTCTTGGGATCTTCATCTAATATTAATATGTTCATTGTATTATTTCCACTTCATATTCTTTTTTATTAAAAGTTATTATTTTATTATCAATAAGTATAAATTCTTTTCTTATGTTTTTAGAATAAACTTTTAATTTAACAACTAAGCCTATAAAATACAAAGCATCTGTTTTTTTAATTCTTATCAAATTACCTACTTTTAACATTTATTTGCCACTTAAAAGCTGTAATATATTCCATATTTGAAGTTGAATTACATTATTGTTAATTAACACATTATAATAAGTTTTTTTTGTTCTTGTAAAACTAGAATCTTTAAAGTATGGTTTTTCTATAGATATCATTAGTCCTAAAGAAATTTCTTTCATATGTATACTTTTTTTTAGTATAACAAGAGGTGGATCTTTAAAGAATAATTTCATATATGTTATTTCATTTTTAACAGTCTTAATGTATTTATTAGATATAAAAGTAGTACCTTTTATATAAATATTTGTATTTTTCATATCCCATTTAACACCTTGTCAATATGGTATCCCATAATAGTTAATTGTTCGTTATTAAGAAGAATATTATATGATCTTTGTCCAACGCAAGGAGGATCTAAGCTTTCATTTATTGACATTATAATAGCTAATTTATCTTTATATTCTGCATTATAAGTGTCTTTTAATTCTATTAAAGGTGAATTATTAAAATAAATTTTTTCATATTTATTTTTAGCCGCTTTAAGATCTTGATGTAATTCTAACCTTTCAATAGTAAAGTATTTGTTTTTAATAATAGCAAATTCATCTTTTACTTTTTTGTCACTTAAATATTCTGTTCTTAATAAAATCATTCAATGTCTTTGTCGTAAGGTTCAAAAGCAAGTTCTCCAGTATCAATAGCTCTATCAAGATATTCTTCGAGCTGCTGAAACGTTGTACATACCTTTATTCCACTTCTTGCAAGCATTAAATTAAACTTTGCGCCTTCTGGTAAACCTGCACAAAAATAGATAATAGGCTTCTTAAAAGCGTGAGCATATCCAGCTTCCCAAATAGTTCCAATATCTTTGTCTCTAGTATTGACTAGTAAGAAGTCTGAAGTTTCGATATGGTGAAGATTGCCATTAAACGTTTCATCTTGAACTGACTTAGGTGCATTAGGTGGGCAGACAAATATTCTACGTGGAGATGCTAAATCAAAAAAACTTCCGCGGTTATCAAAGATTTCTTCTAATTTAGTTAATTCTTCTGCTTGTGTTGGATTAAACCATCCGCTTGCTAAATAAATCTTCATATATTATTTTTCTCCTTGAAATGTTTGCTTAACTGAGTTGATATAACTTACGTCATCATTCCACATAACAGTAAAGTTTTTAACTGTGTCTGTAGAAATATTACCGTTTAATTCTTCACGTCTACATTGATAAATTGCATCATTTTCATTGAATTCAAATAAATCATTTTTTGGTTCTGGATAATATAGATTTGTACCTCGTGAAGTAAACGTACCATCAGGTAATTCAACACGAAAAGTACGAACATAATGCATATCAGGTTTATTGAAATCAAGACAAGTTGATACTTCTGGAATACTATCCACTAGAATTCTTGCGATTCTAGTTGCCATAATATTATCTACTTCTGGCTGAATTTGTACGTCTTGACGTTGTTTAACAAATCCAATTAGATCTTTAAGATTAAATCGAGCAATATAAAATGTTTCCATGCACTTTGGAAGAATTACTCTTGCATCCATCATTGAAATACATTTACTGTCAGACATTTCTGCATACAATTGCTTAGCATCATTTACAATTTTTTGAAATCTATTGTAATAAGATGAATTTTCAACAGATTCAGGCACAAGCGCATTATCAAATCTTAGGTCGCGGTCACCTGTGCATTGTGCTGCAAATGAACCTGCACGGTGTCGAATAAGATGTGTTACTGTTTGAACATCAATTCCTGATATTTTAAAGGTAAAGCCTAAACATTCCATAGGAGTTGGAAGTGCACGGAAATTAAGGACATCTTGTAAATTAATAGATGCAGCTTCAGGTGTAGCATTTTCAAATTTTACTTCATTAGGCGAATCAGCCCATGTTGCCTTCGTCATATTCCAAGCAATTTTTTGTGCTTGTTCTCGAGTAGGGCCATCAATTAGCTCAATGTTTAAACTTTCAAGATTATTGATAAATCTTGTTTTGATTTCTTGACCAAACTTAAGGTCCATTGGTAAATTTACAGGATCAAGATTATTATTAATTGGCATATTTTGTCTCCAAAAAATTAAAATAGAAAATTAATTAATACGAGAATATTATAATAATAAAATAAAAAATTTACACGATTTGATTATTTTGTAATAAAAAATTTATTACATTAATTTCTTTTTCGCTTAATTTTATTACTTCTTTATATTCTTCTAAGTTTTCTAGAAAAGTTTTGTTATTTAGATGAGTTAAAAGTTTTATTTGTTCTACTTTAACATCAAAGTCTATTCTTTTATTGTCTCTTATGTTTGATCTATAAAATATAAAATGACAAGCATACTGCATTTCTCTTGTTAAGTCTAGAAGAAAGTCATAAATAAAATTTTGCATTTTATCTAAATTCAAGCAAACCTTAGACAAGTAAAGTATAGTTCCGTCATCTACATAATAAAAATCTTTATTATCTAATGTGTAATAATAATTTATGTCTTCTTTGTCTATAAAGAAACATTTCGACTTTATGAATATTATATTAATATCAAAAGTTATGTCTGTTCTTAAAAAAAGATTGTTTTTAAAACTTTTAATAACTTTTTCTTTTGAGTAAACTATTCTGTTGTTACTATCATAAATAAATATTGAAAGTTCATCATTGTCAAAAACACAAGTAAGTTTTAAGTAATTAAACATACCTAAGTTAAATATAATAGATTGTTCTAATTCATTCCAAAATTCTATAACATAAGCTGCTGATCTTATTCCTTTGTTTTTTAGATAAGCAGAAGCTAGTTTCAATTTTAATAACCTTTATCAAGTCTATCTCTAATTATCTTGTCTTTCTTTAAAAATGAACTATAAAATTCATCAACATCTACACCGATTAAAATAATTAGTGATAGAAAATAATTAAAAGCATCTACAATTTCTTCAAGAAATTCTTCTCGATTGATTTCAGGCATCTCAGTTTTTCTATGTGGTTTCCAGTTTTTAAGGTGTTGAAGTGCTTCAAACATTTCTTCAACACCTTTTAAAGCTGTTTCACGACAAGTAATTTGTGCTTTCTTTGTAGACAGATCAACAGGCCACTCTGGGTAAGAATCTGGAAATTTTTCTTGTAATAACAACATAAAACTGTTTCGCAACTTAAAAATTTGTTCTAGTTTATCTTTATCCATTATTCACCCGATTCAGCATCTTCTGTTTCTGTTTGTACGTTTTCAAGCATTTTCTCTAAAGAAGTATCAAAAATTTCTTGATATTCCTTTTGCAAAACAAGACTAGAATCCTCTCCAGTCAATCTAATCATTCTCATGTGGTCAATAATGTCTGTTCCAGTAATTAATGCAACTTGTAATAATTTTGCAATATGACCTACAACACTGTCATCTAATCTTAAACTTTCTTTACTCATAGCTTTCCTTTAAATAATATAAGGTGATGTTTTTAAAATTTTGTCTACTATATCATTATCATGTTCTATAGCTTTTATCATGTCTACTCCCTTAGTAGTTTTTAAGGAGTATAAAACTTCTTTGAGTTTGTCTTTGCCGCTAACAAAGTCTTCTATATAAGATACATTTAATTCTACTATTCTTTTACTAGATGCAGTAACTGGGTCTGATACTGGTTGAGTCTGTCTTACTGTTACAATCCCAGGTAAAGCACGCATATCAGTAGTAATATCAAGCATAGTAGGATCTTCTCTATCGTCTATAGATATTCTTGCTCTAATTAATACATTTAATAAATCCTTATGTCCTTCTGTTAGTAAATTGCTCACTTTAATTCTCCTTATAGAATATCATATATTAAATATAAGGATAGTTAAAATAAAATATTTTTATATTATATATAGTTTTTTTTAATTTGCACGACTTGATTTAATATAACTATTTACTGCTTCTGGCCATAATGTTTTAATAATATCAAGCATACTATTTGCTAGCTGCTGTATTTCCCATTGTGCACCTTCATGTGTTCTAAGACTAACAAACTTTAATATGTTATTTAAGTTTGCTGTTGCATAATACTCTGTATATAAATTTTGCGGCAATACGCCTCTAGCTTGCTCTTTACACACACCAGCATATAATAATTTATCAAATAATTCTAAAGATTCTTTATGATGATTTTTAATTGCTTCACTAGAACTTTTTTTAAGAGGTTCTGAAGAATAGTCAACATTAAAATCTAGCATAGGATTTATTTTATCTTCTACATTAGAAGATTGCCTGTTACTTTTATGTTGTGTTCTAAAACTATCAGGAGAATAGAACTCTAAATTAAAATCAGTATATCTACGAGAAATTTCATTATAACTCCAAGTTCGATGACGATGATGTTGACTTCTTATAAAAAGTGGAACTTTAACTCTAAAAGTTGCAACATTATGCTCAAGTGTTGAAGTATGTCTATGTTTCATTAAGTAAAAAATAAGTCTTTTATCTTTTTCATCTATTTCATCTTTATGAACGCCAAATGAAACTCTAGCTGAGTTTACTATTGTAATATCTTCACCCATATGTTGCACTAATTCAACACATCCAATATTATCATTATATAAATAATGCTTTTTATTAATCAATTCTGTCATTAAGAATAACTTTCTTCGTTATCTAAGTTATAGTATAATTTTTCTGCCCAAGGAATAACATCCCATTTTTTTGCTGAAATGTTATGATGTCCTACAATTGAATATTTTTTAGCTTCTTCTAAACTTAATACCTCAAGACTTTCACAAACAGGTTTATCATTTAAACCAACAGCATCACGTAAAGCTATTAAAAATTCTCTACTAAATGCTGCTAGTTCTTCTCCAATCATAACAATTTTTCTACCCCTTACTCTACTATCAGGAATTTTGCATATTTCTAATGATGAATCAGGATACCATCTTTTTGTTTTTTCCCAATATTTTTGTTCTGGATGCATACAAATATCAATACCAATAGAATGTTTATTAAACTTTCCTGCATGATATGCTACTTGACCCGTATCTAAACATTGCAGTATTTCCATACATTGCTTTTTGTGATTAAAGCCTAAAAGAAAATGAGAAGAAACATGTCTTCCTTTAGCCATATTAAAGTTAATAGGTACAACTTTACCCATATGAAAAATTACGTTTCCAAAATGAGACAAGACTGATTTATGTGTATTAGGACCGTATACACCGTCTGCAATTGCTCCTACTTCACTTTGTACTTCTTTAACGTATTTTTTATTTTTATTTATGTATTTAAATTGCTCTAACATTAATCTTCTCCGCTATTATCAAATTTACCGTATCCAGTAGCAGGACGTTCCACTTTACTTAAAATATTAGATCCATAAATATCTAATATATCATTAAAAGCGCCTTTATCATTATCAATAAATTCTCTGAATTCTGACTTGGACATTTTAAATTCATCACTTTGACCTTCATTATAAAATTCTAAATAAAGATCTGCAGCTTCTGAAGGAGGTATTATTTCACCGTCTTCTGTTTCCAAACCGTTTAGATCATCGTCGTCATCTAAATCTTCAAAAGCATCTACTTCTTCATCATCTTCATCATCTTCTAAATCTTCAAAAGCATCTACTTCTTCATCATCTTCTAAATCTTCGTCATCTTCTACTTCTTCGTCATCTTCTAAATCTTCGTCATCTTCTAAATCTTCGTCACTGTCTCCATCAACACCGCCAATAATTCTTTGAAGTTCTCTTTCTTCAAATTCTTCAGCGCGAATTTTTTCTTTAATGACATCATTATATTCTCTATTTAATTCGATTGCTAACTTTCGTGCTTTTTTTGCTTTTAGTAATAATTCATCTTTGACTTCTTTAGTTAATTGGCAATCACTTGAACCAAGCTTTTGGTTTATAAGGTAATCTAATCCACTTAATATATTAGTTATAATTTTGTTTTCTTCTTGCTTTAATAACTCTTTCATATTATCATTTAAATCTTCTAATATTTCTTGAAACTGATCGACATAACCATGTAATCTTTTGATCAATTCTTCATTATTATCTTTAAGATTTGATAAATTTAATTCAGAAAATCTATCTTCAAGCTGTGAAGTTAAATTTTCTAAGTTATCTTTTTCGCCTGAAAATTCTCCAGTAAGTAACCCTAGTTCTATTAATTTTTGAAATGCTATAACAAGTTTATTTGTAAAAAATGGTTTTTTAGGCTTTGGCCCGATACTATCAAAATCTTTAACAAATTGATTTGCTTTACCTACATCACGCAGAAATTCTTTAGGGGTCGCGTCAGGATTATTTCTTAATACATTGTTAACAATTTTTTGTTGTTGTGCAACTGTTTGAGATGGAGCAAAACTTGAGTATAATTTATTAAAATTCTCTGCTGACATTGCTGTCAATAAAATTGCTACAATTAGCTTTTTTTCTAAAGGCGTGTAAGGTGGCTTAAAAAAGTCTATTGCTTTTTGTAAAGAAGCTTCTTCTAAAGTGGCATCACTTTCATTTTTTATTAAAGAACTTAATTGTTCTATAAATTCAGGAGGAAAAATTTGTTTTTTCTCTTCTTTCAAGATTAGTTCTTCTAAGATTATTTGTTTGATCATATTTTTTATAAGTATTTCACTCATAAATAATTCCTTTCGTTATAAGAAATAATTATGCTAGATCAATATCTACTTTAACGCTGATTTGTAATTCAGGCATTCTAATATGATTTATCAAACCGTGATTTTTTGCTTCTTCAGCATCAAGAAACCAATCAGAGTGACCTTTGTCATGAATTAATTTAGAAAAATAATCATCAGATTTTCCACAATTCCTAGACATCATAACATAAACTTTTTTATTTAATCTTTCAGCTTCTCTTGCATTTGCCTTAAGATCTTCAATCTTTCCAAAAGCATAGCTAGAAACATCATGAATCATCATTGTTGCATCTTTATCCATGAATCTAAGTCCTTCTTCACCAAAAGAAGCTAATATAGCACCGCAAGACATTGCTTTACCTTGTACTATTGTAGCAATTGGTATATTAGAAGCTTTAATTGCTGCTATCATTGACATCAATGAATAAACTTCTCCTCCAAAAGAATCTATTTCTACTGGAATTACTTTTTGGCCGCTATTTTGTGCAATTGAAATTTGATCTTGAAACTTTCTTGCTGCTTCTTCATTAAACTCATTTACAGTTATGATTGTTGGATCTTGTCTTAGTTCAAGCTCTTTAATCAAATTAGATATATCTGTAGTATAATGCATTATAGTTCTCTCAGTTCTTGGACAGTTCTATGTCCAGATTTTCTATTTGTTTCTACACCATTTACTAGTTTAATAAAAGTAGGAACGCCCATAACTCTATATTTAATAAACATGTCAACGTCTTCTTCTCCATCAAGAAAACAAATGTTTAATTCTTGAGTTATACTTTCATTTAATTTTTGTTTTATACTAGTACATGGAACGCATTTTTTTGTACTGAAGAATAATATCTCTTTACTCATAAAAATCCTTTTGTCTGTATAAAGATATTATATATAAAGAAAATAAATTTTATAATTTAATAAGCAATATTTTCCCATCCCCAGTCTTCACCACTCATACCGTCAGCATTATAATCTGTTACTGTGCCTTCAAAGAAATTCTTAAAGCTATCTCCGTTAATAATCCAGTCAAGCCATACAAGTGGATTATTTTTTATTTTAAAATTAGGCTTAAGTCCTAATTGGATTAGCCTTCTATCAGCAAGATACCTTATATATTCTTTAACTTCTTCTTTATTAAGTCCTTCTATTGATCCCATTTCATAAGCTAAATCAATAACTTTATCTTCAAGCTTTACAGCATCTCTATACATTTGATATATTTCTTTTTTAAAGTTATCATTAACAACTCTCGGGTGCTCTTTAACATATTCTCTAAATAAATGAGTCATACCTTGAACATGCATTGTTTCATCGCGTATAGACCATTCAACTATTTCACACATTCCTTTGAGTTTGCCGTAACGTTGATAGTTCAACAACATTACGAATGCTGAAAACAAGCTCATTCCTTCATTACATGCTGACTGTGCTAGTGCTAAACCTAAACCTTTTCGAGTAGATACGTCATTTTTTTGCATGAATTCAATTTTATCGCTCATCTCTTTGTATTCTAAGAATGCACTATACTCTTCTTCAGGCAACCCTAAAGTATCATTAAGAAGTGCATAACTTCTTTGATGAGTACCTTCTCTGTTGGCAAAGCTTAACAACATACTTCTAATTTCGTTATTCTTAAATTTAGGAATAAACAAGTCACAATAGTTTCCACCAACTTGTACATCAGATTGCGTAAACAAACGAAGTATTTGAGTAATATGATTTTTTTCTACAGAAGAAATCTTTCCGCCTTTCCATTGATTGACGTCTTCTTGTAGCTTTGCCTCCCAGCTTCCCCAGTGTATTTTTTCGTGAGACTCAGCAATTTCCATTGCCCACGGGTACTTAAAAGGCTTATAAGTTTCATTGTATTTTAATAAAGACATTTGAATAACCTCTGTTTAATATTTGTATAATAATAATTATCCTTGACAGCTCAAACAATCTTCATCTTGGAAATCTTTAAGCTTGTTTGATTCTACTTTTTGACTTACCTTTTCAGCAGCAGCACCTGAATTGGTTCTTAAGTAATATAAACCTTTAAGATTCTTTTTCCACGCTCTTATATGAACCATATTTACAAAAGACTTTTCAGTACCAGCAGGAAAAAATAGATTAACGCTTTGACCTTGACAAATAAACTCTTGTCTATCACCAGCATGATCTACAATCCACCGCTGATCTAATTCAAATGCTGTCTTAAATACTTGTTTATTCCAGTCTGGCAACCAATCTAAATGTTGAACAGAACCTTCAGAAAGAATAATAGATTTCCACTGTTTATTTATCCATACTTCATCTTTAGATAATAAATTAGCATATTCTAATATTACTTTATTTAGATGAGGATTTTTTACTAAATAAGATCCAACTCTCGTTCTATGAGTGAATGCATTACTTTTCCATGGCTCAATTGAAGGGGAAGTCCCAGCAATAATAGAACTGTTGGCATTAGGAGCAATTGCAAGAAGATGAGAATTTCTAACACCGTAACCTTTTGCATCAGGACACTCTCCTTTGACTTTAGATAATTCTATCGTTTTCTGTTTAGCTTTTTCTTTTATGTTCATAAATATGGATTTATTTAAAGATTGAGCAACAACAGATTCAAACGGGACATCTCTAGATTGCAAATATGAGTGAAATCCCATTGCTCCTAATCCAAGGCTTCTTTCTCTAAAAGCAGAAAACTTTGCCTTTTTTAAATGATCAGGTGCATTGTCTACAAAGTGCTGCAATACGTTGTCTAGAAATTCAATTAGATCTTCAACTATTGTTGTATCTTTCCATTCATCGTATTTTTCTAAATTTAAAGAACTTAAGCAGCAAACTGCACTTCTTTCTTTAGAAGTTGCCAAATGGATCTCGTTACAGAGATTACTACCGTGAATTTTAAGATTTAAATCTTTTTGAAATTGTGGTAGATGCTTATTTGCTTCATCAATAAAATTGATATAAGGCTCACCAGTTCTAAATCTAACTTGAAGAATCCTCTGCCATAATGATCTTGCATTTAATGTATCTCTTACAGTTGCATCATTAGGATCAATCAAATCCCAGTCTTCTCCTGCTATTACAGCATTCATAAACTTATCAGTTATGTTAATTGCGTTATTTAAATTAAAACATTTTCTGTTTACATCGCCACCTGTTGGCAATCTAATATTTAAAAATTCTACAATGTCAGGATGACTTATGTCCATATACGCAGCATAGCTTCCTTTGCGAGTTTTCCCTTGTCTATATGCAGTCATATCAGAGTCTGTTGTTTTCAAGAAAGGTATAGGCCCTGGTGCAATATCACTATTTGATCTAATGTCACTCCAATGACCTCCTACGCCGCCTCCTTTTATACTCATCCAACGAAGTTCGTCAGAGTGGTCAATAAGTCCTTCTATAGAATCACCGACATAAGACAAAAAACAAGATATAGGTAAACCTTTAGATTTTTCTCCTTTAACAGGAGCATTACTTAGTATAGGAGAGCTAAACATAAACCACTGCTTAGAAGAATAATCATATATTCTTTGCGCTAATTCTAAATTACCTTCAGAAAATGCTACAGCTGCTCTAGCAAATGCTTCTTGAGGAGAGTTTTCTCCTTTTTTCATGTAGTAATTTGTCAATAAGTCCTTAGAGAAATCTGTTAAATTACTATCTAATTCTTTATCTATAGTGATACCATAGAGTTGTTCTTTCATTTTAACCTCTTTGCTTAGTCTGAACTACCAACTTTTCCGCATTTTCTAAGCTTTTCGTTGGTTAATCTTAAGTATTCTTCCTCTTCTATCACTTTAAATTTATTGTCACACTTTACTACTACAATTTGTACTGGCAATTTGCTGCCTTGATTAATTTTTTTACTTTCATTTGAAAGATTAACAAGATTTACAAAGATTTCTCCAGTATAACCAGGGTCAATAACACCAGCTCTAACTTTAAGACTGGTTTTAGTAATTGATCCTCTTTCTTGTATTAAAGCAACATATCCTAAAGGAACATCAATAAATAATCCTGTAGGTATTAAAGTTCTAGGAATACTTTTACTTTCGATTATAGAAGGAATTGTAATTTCATCTCCCGCGTTGTATAAATCTAATCCTACACTTTCACCATTATAAGCTGGGCAATAATCTTTTACATCGTTATCTTTTAACACTTTAAGTAGTGTTTGATCACAAAAAATATTTATCATTTTTTATTTACTTCCTTCCAAGCTTCTTTTAATTTGTTTTTAATTGCGTTTTCATCTTGAGAAACTGCTTCTCTTAAAGTTAATTCGTTTTCGTCTAGTATATCAAATTTAGATTTAGCTGTATCTATTCTTATCGGAAATAATAATCCATCTCTACCTGCACGATTCTTTGCTACAAAAATACGTCCAGTACCTTCGGATTTTTCCATAGGCTTTCTACTTATTGACAATACTACATCTGCAACTTGTGCTTTACCATATGATTCACCTAAGTTTTCTAATCCAACAACGTCAGAATTAGAAGATACTTTATTTGCTTGAGATGCAGTCCAAATAGGAATTTGCAAATCAACTGCTAAGTTTCTTAATTCAGTGTAGATTAATTTAAGTTCATGTCTTAGTGAATCATATGCTCTACTTGATTTCATAACATCAGCGTAATCAACTGTTACAAGACTAGGCTTGAAACCTTTTAATGTTAACTTTTCAATATGATTTCTTAAAGTATGAACTGAAGCAGAGCCTGTTGGATATTCTTTAATAATTAATTTACCTAAATCCATCTTTTTATATTTTTCAATTACTTCGCCTTTTCTTTCAATTACTTCATTACTTGGGATATCACATAAATTTGAATCATATCTTTTCCCTGTTTCATGTTCTGAAAGTTCGAAGGTATAATGGATTACGTTTTTGCCAACTCTCATTGCAGCACATCCCATATCTACAAGAAAATGAGATTTACCAACGCCAGTATTAGCAGCAATAACTCCTAATTCACCTCGTCCTAATCCTCCTCTTAGAATATCTTGAGCATCTAGTCTTTCAAGACCTGTAGGGCATACTTGCCGATTTATCTGCACAAATCTTGCTTCAATGTCATCAAAGAAATTATGACCTTGAGTATTAGGCATACCAACAGAAATAGCATCTTTCATAATTGTAAGAACAGATTCATATTTTTCTGTTTGAATTAATTCTACAGATTTTTCTAAAGCTTCTCTAAATGCTTGTCTTTTACAAAATTCAAGTGATTTATCTTTTACATATTGTAAATCACAAACATCTGGATTTGTTTTCATGCGATGAAGATATTCAATGATTTGATCTCTTAATACTGAGTCTTTTGTTTTAGAAAGATCTTCTTTGATAATCGTAATTAGCATCGCAAGAGTTGAAAAGGTTTTATACTTCTCATAATACTTGAAGTGTTTACTACAAAGATAAGAAAGATATTTTAAATCAAAATATTCAGGTTGCATAACTTCTACCATTTGAGAAGCCCATTGAGGATCTGAAAGCATTGATTGAAATATTTTTTCTTGAAACTGTTTTCCGAACTTAGAAAAACTTTTTTCTGACATTTATTTAACTCCGAGTTGATTAGCTTTTAAAGTTATAAAAAAACTATGTATATCAAATTGATTAAGTCCGTTATTTATCATGAATTTAATCATTTGCATTTTATTTATTATTTTAAATTGACTATTTTCGATTTGATAATTTAAAGATTTAATTTTGTCATAATTTAGCATTGCAGTATCTAAGTACATTAACTTCCAGTTTTTCTTTGCTTCGCTTTCAATTTTAACGATTTCATTAAAAACTTTTAGTTTACTGCCAGATTTAATCTTATTGTTAGACTCATTAATTATATCATTAACAGAATAATCTTTCTTTAGACTTAATTCTGGGAACCTCTTTGATAATACTTTAAATCCTGCTCCTTTTGCGCCTTTAATACCGTCAGACTGGTCACCTGCAAAGCATCTTGCAGCACAAAAGTTTTGAGGAGAAATACCAAATTTATTAATTACTTCTTCTTCGTCAATTATTTTCTTCTGATTAGGTGACCATACTTTTGTATGATCATTTATTAGCTGATAGTAATCCTTATCAGAAGACACTATTATTTTTTCGTTGGCACTATACTTTTTGCAAGCATAACTAATAATATCATCTGCTTCACAATCATTTAAATATACTTGCGTAATAGGAGTAAAGTTAATTGCTTCTATTAAAAGCTTTAATTGATTGTTTCTGTTGTCAACAGTTTCTGGTATATCATTATACTTGCTTCTATTTAGTCCAACAGGCCGTCTGCCTTCTTTATAGTTACTGTCAATATTTCGTCTTCTTAAAGATCCTCCACCTTCCCAAGCAACAATTACTTTTTCAGGATGAAATCTTTCAATTAGGTACTGAATATTTTTTAGCATTCCGAGTATTCCACCACATAGCTCTCCATTTAATGATCTACCTGGATTTGCTGCGAAATGACGCATAAAAACATTCAGACCATCAACTAAGATATATGGTCTACTCATAAACTAACCTGTAATGTCTTTTAAACTGTCTTCATCCATTAACATTTCTTGTGCTAATGAATTCATTTCTTCATAACTTTCAGTGTCTAAATCTACTTCAACTTGATTTTTTCTTACAAGCATCTTTTCAATTAACTCGTCTAAATATTTTTTGTACTCAGGGTTTGTAAGAAGACTATTAAAGTCGCTCTTATGAAATTTCTTTTCAATAATAACTTCACCTTGAGGTGATATTACATTAAATAATTTCCAAGCACCAGTACCACTCGCTTCAACTGTATATCCAGAATTTGTAACAGCAGAACCATATCTTCTTAACTCATCAAAAAGTTGTTCATGCTCTCTAATCCCTTTACCAAAGTGTATCTCAAAGTTACAAGTTCTAAACGGTGCTGATACTTTGTTTTTAATTACTTTTGCAGATACATTAATACCAATTGGTTCTTTGTCTTTATTTAATATTTGTGATCCAGCGCCTAGTTTAATCCTTACAGAAGAGTGGAAAGGAATTGCCATCCCTCCAGGAGTTGTTGTAGGATCACCGTATAAAACTCCAACTTTAGTTCTAATTTGATTTAAACAAACCATGAGAACTTTTTCATTAGCAATAACGCCAGTAATCTTACGCATACCTTTTGAAATAGCTCTTGCTTGAAGACCAATAGATTCTTTTTCATAGTCTCCAGCAAGCTCTGCTTTAGGTGACGTTGCAGCAACTGAGTCCCAAATAATTGTTACTGGTACATCTTTATCCATAGCTTTAGCTTTAATGACAGTACTCTCAGCAATACTTAAAACTTCTTCTGTACAATGTGTATCTACATATACAAATCTTTTAGAGATATTTACACCTAAAAGTCTTAAATTCTCAACAGATGTTGCATTTTCTGTGTCAATATAAACAACAATGCCTCCCATCTTTTGTGTTGATTTAGCAATCTGAGTAGCGATGTGAGATTTACCAATAGAAGGAGGACCAAAAATTTCTACAATACGCCCTTCTGGTAATCCTCCGTTTTTTTGATTTGCAATTATATAATCTAACTGTTTTGATCCAGTACTGATCCATCTTTTTACATGAGTAGGAGAGTCATCAGTGCTTAAGTTATAAGCAACTCGTGAGCCTCTTTCTTTGTTTAAAGATCTAATAAGATCAGCTGTAAAATCATCAGTAGTATTCTTCTTTGATTTAGCCAATTTTATTTCCTTTTATTAAAGGTCCTCAAGATCTGCAAATGCATCGTCTAAAGAACTGTATTTTGAAGCAACATTATCTGGTGAATTTTTGTCCTCATTTGTACTAGAGCTTCCGCCTCTTGTTGTTTCTTTTTTACCATTATCTTCTTCACCGTTAAGCCAAGAATTAATGATATTTTCAAGCTCATTATAACTTTTAAGAGTAAATAAATCATTAACGTCTGGAATGTTATCAAGCCATTGTTTTGATTTTTGCTCATTTTCAGACAAAGGTGTATCTTTACCTCGAGGTCTTACGTCTGTAGTTGTCCACATTTGTCCTGGTGCTTTCGTACATGTTACACGAACGTCACGTCCTTCAATAGGATCAGTGATGTCACCGTAATCTTCATCAAGCATATAATTTAACAATGTTTGATAAACTTGTTTTCCAAATGCCCATAAACGAACACCTTTTTCTTCTTCACCACGAACAACAACTGGAGCGTAACATCGCATTTTAGGATACAATTTTTTTGCCAATTCATATGATTCTTTTGAACCTTCGTCACGAAGCTTTGTAATAAGCTCTTGGATAGGGTCTGCTTTACCAAATTGGTATGGGGCAAGAAGACCTGGATTATTACCGATGTTGTAATAAAACATCAATTCTTTAAATGGTTGACCATCATTGTCAGGATAAGCAATGAGTCGAATTGTTGATTCAGACCCTTCTTCTGGTCGCCATGTAGCATTTCTTTTATTGTTATTACCAGATAATTGGTTTAATTTTTTACGGATTGCTGCTAAATCGATAGCCATGTTTTGTAACCTTTCTTGGTTTCCAAATGTTTAAAATATTAAAATATAAATTAATTAATTAATTATAGGTTGATTATATATTGAATTTTTTATTTTTACACGACTAAGTTAATCTTTATTTTATTTAATTTTTTTATTAACTTTAGTCTCTTCTGTTTCTTCTTCTTTTATGTCTTCTTCTTTGAATTTTAAAGGCGCTACATGTCCAGCTACTCCTCCTCCTGAAATAGCATTAACTTCATCTAATATTTTAGTTAATACTTTGTTGTAAATTTTGTCAAATTTCATAATATCTCTCTTTATTAAAACGGAATACAATCTGTACCATTAATTATTCTCTTCTGTTTTAATAATGTTGCTTCTTTTGACATTTGTAATAATAATGCTAATTGAGGAACATGTCCATAATAAAACTTGTTTTCATCAGCTTGCATACCCATACTTAATTGTATTGCAAGTAATTCTTCCCAAGTTAATTTAATTCCGTAATGATTTATATAAAACAGACTCATATGAGGAATTGTATATTTATTGCAGCCTGTGTTCCATTCATATAGTTGACCTAGCTTTTCTCTATGCCATTCTGAAGTTGATAGAATTAGTCTGTCTGCAAATAAATTGCCAATTGCTCCGACCTCAGAGAGAAGACAAACTTTTATAAGACTTTGCGTAGTAGTTACGTACTCTAATGCTTTTGAAATTTTATTAGCAGTTTTTACAAGTTCTAAACTATATGATACTAATCCTCCAACACCGCAAAAAGGCTCAGACTTCTTTAGCGAATAAGTGCATTCAATAATTCTCTGTCCTTGCTCCTCTAACAGTGCACTAGTTCCTTCACAATTTAATTTACCTAGCAAGTTGCTATATTTATTCCATAAATTTTCAATATCTAATTCTTTATTCATTTAAATGTCTTTCATTATTGGTGTTAGTTCTAAAGGGAAATTCCCTAGTTCTTTATGATTGTATCCTTTTTTTATATACTCCTTTATGTCATCTAATCTTTCTGTATTAACGTCAATTATCAGAGCATCATGTATTAAAAATATAGGTAATATATCATCGCAGCACATGTCTACAACAAAGTCTGTAAAATAGTTTAAAGTTAAATCTACCGCTGTAGACTGAATGTAGTTGTTAGCTATGACATGACTTCTATTCTCTTTTATATTCCAAATAGGTCTTCCGAAATAATTTCTTCGTATTCCAAAAGAATCAATATTTGAAGCCAGATTCAAAATATAAGACATATTGTAGTAATTATTAACTACTCTAAAAACCTCTTCAGAGCGCTCTCTAGATAGGTTATCTAAGTATTTCTGCCTAGACCCATAAAGAGTACATATAACTGCTTTTTTAATTACAGATCTATCTGCTACAAAACTAAGATTTTTAGATATTTCTTCATATATGTCATTACATTTAGTAATTTCATATAGATTTCTAGCTATCCTAGGCTCTAAAGATTTAAAATCTATTGACATTATTAAACCACTTTTAAATCTACTTTTCAATATACTTCTGCATCTTGCAGGCAATGTTAAAATTCTAGGTCCCTTTTCAACTGTAAGCCTTCCTGTCATAGTTGAAGATCTGTTATATGTTACTTTTTTAGCATAACTGCTAGTAGGATTAAAAGAACTTAATGTACTTTTTATAGTTTCATTAGATTCTATTTCTTTAAAAGCTAATAAAGCCAAACCATCTATCTTTGTATTGACAATAGACTCAAATAATAAATTATGTCTATTGTACAAATCACAATATTTTGATTCTTTATCTAATATCGATATTTCTTTTTCTATTTCACTTATATTTTCTAAATATTTATCTTTAAAGTGTAAAGGTAATATATCTAACATATTAAAATCAAAATCATTTTTATTGTAAAAGCTGTAATAGTTTAAAAACTTTTTATTAAAATTTTTATTATATATTTTATGTAAATAAATCATGTTTTAATAATATGATTTATTAAAAATTTTTACACGATTTTTTTTTATTTTTTCCATACCTAGGGTTTTACTCTTCTTCCCCACTTTTTTATATAAAGGCAATTTTCTGTATCAAAGTCTTCTAATGAATCTGTTGCAGGAAGAGAAAGATGTAAAAAAAATAATCTATCTTCTCTAAAAACTTCAAGAATGCTATCTATACACAAAATTAAAAGTTTGTAGAACTCATTGCTTCCTGAGTTATATGCAGTAGCCGAGAATTCTGAAGTTTGTGTTTTTCTCATATATTTAAAATAACCATTTAATTCGTAATTAAATTTATTTATATCACTAATATTTTTTTTAATAAATTTAATTAAATTTATTTTTATATGCTTATTTGACTTTGACAATAAATTAAATTTTATTTTATATATATAATATGCTTTAAAATCGCCACTGTTCATGTGTTCTAGACTGTTTATAACATTTATTTCTTCAACACTCGGTACAAAAATATCTATAAAAATGTTTGGATAGTATAAGTTAAAATTTAAATAATTTACTTCACTTTCTGTTTCTTTATAAAATTTTTCTTTAAATAATGACAAAGAATCACTAATCAAATTTAAAAATTCATCGCTAAAATAATTTAATTCATTATTAATGTTATCATCAAAAACTAGTCGGGTTATATTAGGATGTATTTTTAAAAGTTTACTATTTGGAATAATAGTTAAATCAGAGTAAGCATCAGTACCTTGTATTTTTTTACTTGCTTTGCTGATTGTCTTATAATTTAATTTATTAATAGACAGATTGTTTAAAGAAATAATAGACAAGTAATAAGCAAGTCTTTTATTAAATGAAATATTACTATTATCTTTAAAGTTTTCAATCCATGCATTTATGAAATAATAAAAATTAGTCCATTCATTTTCACCTTCATATTCACCACTTAATGGCAATATACTTGCAAAATCTGACCAAAAATCTTTGCTTTCTATTAAATTAAACAGTCTATTTACTTGAATTTTATTATTGTTTATGTTTTTTATATTACTTCTTATTACTACAGACTTTGCTTTATCTACACCTTTTAAAGAATTAAATAAGATTGACTTTTTTGATTCTTCGTTTATGTAATAATTGAGCAAATTCAAATTATTGTATATTGATTTTTTATCTACTTCTTTAAATTCATATTCAATAGCAAAAGAATCTTCATCGTCTGGGAATGATTGTGAAACAGCTACGTTTATTTTTTCGTTCTTTAGATCGTCTAAGTCATTAATTACAAGTATTTCTTTTAATCTATCAATAAAGTAATCTTTTTCTACTAATATGTTATTTTTATTAGATAAAGATTTATCAAAATATATCTGCTTTGCAAAGTCAAAGTTTTTTAAAGTATAACAGTTATTAGAGTCAAGTAAAAGCCCAGCAAATATTCTATTGTCTTCTTTTACTACTCTTGTTACTGTAACTTCTTTTACAGTTTCCTGTTTTATTTCTTGCTGTCTAGAATATGTACTTTTACTTGACTTCTGTTTGTTCACTTGTTGTTTGCTTGCTTGCTGCCTGCTTTTAAAATCACTAGATTGATTAGCTTGACTTTTATATTTAATACTAAAATCTGTTAACTGTCTTTGATCTGGAGGTATTGTAAAATTGTTCCCTTCTTTTTCTCGTATTGCCTTAATATATTTTTCTTTATCTTTCTTTTCAGGCATTACTTCGTTATACTTTTTTTCTAATTTTTCTGGGTCGTAATTTAGACCTAAGTCAGAAACAAACAATATATTACTAAGTGCCTCTCCTCTAGCTTCTGCTTCTTTGAAGGCAGCATCATCATCTATATTGCTATATTTTAATGATGACTTTAATTGAGCTGCTTTTAATTGAGCTTCATTAGATCTTGATAATATTTTATTTATTTCTTCTTTAGCAGAGTATGTTGAGATATTGTTTGTTACTTCTTTTTGTTTTTGCAAATATCTTAAATACTCTTCTTGTTTTCCATTGTATATTAATCTTTCATTAAACAATCTTTTTAAAATAAAATACGATTTATATACTTTTTCTTCTTGTTCATTTAAACTTTTTTTCTTTTTAGGAAGATTTAATTTTATTCTTTTAACTTCTTCATCTTTAAAAAAGTGAGAATAGTAATCAAATATTATTTCTATTTCATAGTTTTTTGGAACATCATTTGAAACTTTGAGATATCTTTTTTCTTTTTCTAACTTAGAATTACTTTCTTTTATTTTATAGTAATAAAACTCTATAGAAACTGTAAAGTTTTTATTAAATAATAGTTCTTGAAGTGCAAGTGGCAAATTTTTATAAACGTAATGCATCATTACGTTTACTTTACCCTCATCTATTAGATTACTATTTATACGAAAAAAGTCTGTTTTTATACTTTCTTTTGCTATTTTTACTGACGTCGTATGTTTTATAAATTCTCCATTAAAAGTCAAAGTATTTTTTGAAGAATTGTCTTCTTTTTTTATTTTAAGAAGATCACTCATGCTTCTGTTTTTTTCTAAATCCTTGATTGATATACTACTTTTATCAATCTCTTCTTTGCTGTCCTCAGTAAAGTTATCTTTGACTGAGTTTAGTATTTTATTAATACCTTTAACTGTTACTTCATACTTAGCATATTGATCTGAAGGTACTGTTGTTAAACTTGTCTTAAAGCTGCCTGGTTCAAAAGAGTGTTTTATTCCTACTACCTTGTAGACATTATCAGCAATAGTATCAGTTGAAAAATCAACAAAGATATCTTGATTAAAATTTACCCAAGGACATCCTAACAAGTCAATATTTACTTGTGTAGGAACTATTTTATAAGGAAGAGTATTTTTAACTGCTTGATTTTTTAAAGCAACTTTATTGTCTCTTGTCATATTGATAGTAACTAATGCAGGATCGGTCATAGAAGTCAATCCTGCATTTAAAACAGTAGTATATTCTGTGCTATATGTTATCGAAGGTAGTTGTTGCTTTAAAGTATTCTTTATATCATACAAAGAAGTGTCGGGTTTAAAAGAATATTTATTTGTTTTATTATCAAAGATTACATATTTTCTTATATGCTCTTCATATAATTGTTTGCTAAGTTTGATAGAATCTTTTTTATCTTTATCATTTCTATTTAGATTATAGTTAGTAATTTGTCTACTCAAAGGATTTAGAGTAATGTTTTTAAAAACTTCATAAATAGACTCATTTATATTGTCATTCATATCATATAAATTTACTCTAGCTATAGTTTCATTATTTTCGCTCTTTAAAGTTTCTATTTTAAATTGAATTACAGGAGGTTTAAAAATTAAAGTTGAATCTTTTTTTACGTCTCTATATAATATTTCTTTATATATTTTAGTTAATTTTTCATCAAAATTTATTTTTTGATTATTTTTGCCTAAATTTTTATCTAACAAACCATAAGAAATATTTTTTTCAAAGTTTTTTGCGCTATCTAAAATTGCTCCTATAAAAACTCCAAGACTAACTTTTGTATTTTTTTTAAAGAAGTCATCTATTATTTGATTATATTGAGTTTCTGACATTAAAATACTAAATATATTTTTTCCACTCATTAACCCAGCATTTTCGTTGCATACATGCACAAAAAACTGTATATCTGTATACTCTTGTTTTAAAGGCATATAATTTGCACAAACTGCTGTTATTAAACTCCCAACAGTAAAATATTCTTTACTTGAATTATTTAACTCTTTTTCTGTAGTATTTTCCGGTAATTTGTGAATTCCAGACAAATTATATGCTTTATTTATTTTTGCTGCTAGATCAAAATCATAATAAGGATCAAATTCATCATAATTTGGCAATTTATTTCTTAGTGAATATTCTGGCTTTTTTTGTTGCTTGTTTTTTTCAATAGATTTTCTTAATGAAAAAAGGTTGTAATATACTGCTGATACTAAATCTACAACTTTTTCACTTAATAGTCTCTCAAGAACAGGGCTTAATCTTTCAGCGCTTTTTACTGCATCAATATCAAATACATAACTTAAGAATTTTATTATGTTTTTTTGTTTTTTCATAGTCTCACCTGATCTTAAATCAAGTCTTTCTTTTTCAAGAGTTGCTGTAAGACTTTTAATTTCTGTAGTAGTAAGATCAGGTTTTTCAATTGCTGTTTTGCGGGATTTAAGCCCTAAAGCCTTACATAATTTTTTTATAGCATCACCTATGTCTGCTATTGCGTAAAAATCAGTTTCTACTATTGACAGATTACTGTCTACTCTATCAAAATTTGATTGATTATCTACAAGTATTTTTAATAAATCCTGTTTATTTTCAAGTAACTCTGATTCTTTTATCGTTTGTTCAGATGTTTTTACTATAGAAATAAATTGCTGATTAAAATCTCTAGAAGTGTACATTGCTATATCTAGTGTTATTTCTACTGATCCTGAAGGGTCCATGTTAAATGATGAATTTAATATCTTATATACTTCTTTGCATCTTGTATCATTTAAAAATTCGCCTATAGGGTTATCTATATTGTTATAACCGTCAGGATGAGACCAGCCATATTCTAAAACTACTTCAGAAGATCTTTGCCCTAGTAATTCTGGTTTTACAAAAGGAGCTATTTCTTTAAATCTAGTTCTATCATGTAGTATAATTTGTAATTGACCTGATTTGTAGCTTAAAAGACCACCATTTGAAATAGAATCCAAGTTAAAAGACTTTATTGTCATAAAAGGTCTAGTTAAATCTCTAGGCTGGTCTACGCTTGATATATTAATACTTTTTTGATTTAGATTTACAAGTGTCTGAGGTGCTGTAAATGCTTCCATTCCTACTGTATTTATATCTCCTTCTACCTTTACGCCTGTTAAGAAAGTACGTAAACTTGTACTTTTTCTTATTTGCTCTTCTTCTTCTTCTATTAAGTTTGGTATATTTATAGTACAATTCATATAAGCAGAACATCTACTGAATTCTATTGTGCTAATTAGATTTAAAAATACTTGCAATTGCAATTCATTTTGAATTGAACTTCTTACTTTTGGATTATTAACTAAAGTAACAAGCATTTCAGGGTTACTTTTTGATTTTTTATCGTATGAATTAAATTTAAGTTCTTTGTTTTTTATTACTTTACCTTCTTTTACATTATCAAAAAAAGTAGTTATACCAAAAGTTTTTCCTTTATACTCTTTTACAAATTTACTTGTTGCTTTACCAATACCAGTTACTTTAAACTTATCATAAGAAAACAAATGTGCTTGAGTAAAACTTTGTTTGTTTGTTTTGCTTTTATCATCTAATACTCTATATAAAGTAGGATAAAGAAAACTATATTTCAACAAATCATTTTTTGTTTTTTTTATTTTGTCACGTTTATTCGTATAAGTTACATCTGTTTGTTCACCTTGTATTGTTGTATTTAAATATTGTTTTTTTTCATCTAATATATTTAGATACTGTTTTTGAATCTTTAATACTTCCTGTTCAAATTCTTTATTAATTACATTTCTTTTATTTTCGTTATCTTCAATTTCTAGTAAAGCGTTTCTTGTTTTAAGAATATTTCTTATTATAGCTTTTAATGAATTTGTTTTTTTTGCTTTTATTTTTAAGAAAACTTTATTCAATTCTTCTTGTTTTTTAATGTTATTTTCTTTAATTTTATTTTCAATTGAAGCATAATTTGGAAGTATTGTTTTTTCAATTTCTATAGTTAGTTTATCGATTAGATTGTTTATTTCTTCACAGTTATAAGAATCTACAGTTATGCCTTGAAATATAGTAGATATTGCTTCTTCATGCTTTATTATTACACTATTTTGTTTTTTTTCTAAGTCACTTAAATTTTCTTTGTTTAATTTTTTTTCTATTACTTCTTTTCTAGTTAAAAGTTCTACTTTTTTATCTAAACCAGCTTTTCTTAGTTTTGCAATAACACTTAATGACATATTATATACTTTCTATAAAATTTAATACTTCAGCTTCGCTTTTAGGAATTCTTAAAACAATACCATTTGGAACTTGCAACCACCAACCTATTCCACTAGCAGCTGCAATTAACCACCAATTAGATCCATCACCATAATATTCATTAGCATAATGATCTAATCTTTTATTGTCTGCTGTCTGAATAATATCACAATCTATTATATTGTTAATAGCAGCTTTCCTTATAAAAGAAGCAACATTTATTTGATCTCCACCAATGTTCTTATATCTACTAATTGCCATTTATTATTTCTCTTTTCTTAATTTTACTTTATTTCTTTTGTAAAGTAATCTTCTGTAGGCTCTCCAAACAAATGTTGATTTAGCCTTCCTACATTGTAAGCAGGAGCTCTTAACATTCCTGAGTGATCTAATCCTAAAGATATGTCATGTATTGGAGAGAAGTCTATTGTTAGCTTAACCATCATAGGAGCTTTACTTCCTTTATGTGCTGTTTCCCAAGGCATTTCATTATAGTCTACTGATAAACTTGTTATAAAGCCTGCTAAACCTTTACCACCTGCAGACTCAAAACTTTTTGTAATAGAATTGTGTTCAGAAGATATTCTAGGATCTGCATAACCACTAACAGTATTTACTTTTTTATTTTTGTTATTATCTGAAGAGCTTGATTTTTGTTCAGTATTTTTTATAAAACTATTACTGCTTTCAATTATTGAATATTTATCAGCTAATATTTCATAACCATCATACATGTTTCCTTCAAGTATAAGCTCAAAATATGTATCTTCAGTTTCTTCTATTTTTTCAATTTTAGTATACTCTTTTATATGAAAATATTTAACTGTATCAGGATCAAATAATCCAATAATGTTAAAAAAAGCTGTACCTGGCCCAGTAGGGATACCTTTATAAATACCCGGCATTAAAAACTTGTTTCCTTCTTGATTTGAATGAGAAATGACTGTATCTTTTTCAGGTTTCTTTCCGTTAATATGAAACTCATTATTTTTGTATTGAATATTTTCTATTCTAGAATATACTTTTTGAGAATAATTTGATTTAATAATATCACCTATTCTTAATCTAATCATAGGTGAAGAAGCAGGCATTTGAGAAAAAGCAATAGTTTCATCAGCAAGATCAGGCTTAGCAGTTCCTTTAGTCCACTGTGGATAACACATTGCTACTATTTTATTTATTTGAAACCACATTAAATCGTGATCGTCTTTTGAAGTAGCAGCAACTGTAAAACTAAAGTTAATTGATCTAGTTGTTTTTTGATAATGTTTTATTTCTTCAGCTCTACCAAAACCGAAGTGAGGAGTATATTCTGTACTAAAGCTATCAGATATGTTATCTAAAAATGCATGAAAACTTATTATTTCATTTGTTCTTAAATCATGCAAGTAAAATGGCATATACTCATTATCTAAATGTTTTTCTATTCTTTTAACTAAATCTCCGCTTAATCTTTTTGGCTCTCCGCTTAAACCAGTAGATACTGCAAAATTTTGCATAACAGACTTGTCAGGAGTTAAAAATTCTCCATCGTCAATTTGACTCTTAATAAAGTCATTTGACATTAAAAATAATTGTGGTAAGGCTCTCAATCTTGTAGACTGTGATCTATCACTTCCTGAATTTGTTCCTTCCCACATATATTTAAAGTGTTCCTTATATGATTCATCAAAAGTAATGTCTCTTGAAGAACCAATTTGGATGTTTTCATCTTTTACTCCACTTTTACTAAGTGCTAATCTATTTAAGCCATTTTCTTTTATTTCATGAGAATCATAAGTAGCACTTTGTTGATAATATTTGATTAGTTTTAAACCTACATGCATTCTTTCTGCAATAAACTTAAATCTGTACAAAGACAATCTAGTCATTTGGTAATCAAAATTATTTTCTAATCTGTTGTCATTTTCATCGCTTTTAGCTTTATGGAGCTCTTGTGATCTCCAATGACTTTGATGAGCAAATTTTCTTTTTAACAAGTAAAATTGCTTCATTCCAGAAGTAGTAAGAGAACCTATTGTATCTGCTAAATAACTTATTGATGCACCCAGCAATCCAGAAATGTTTAAAGTAGGAACAGAAGAAACTAAGCCATATGTATCTTTTACTTCTCTATTTATTAAGTTTTTATTTCTGTTCTTAAATATTTTTTCAAAATCAACAAGTCTTTCTGTATTAATAAATCCTTCAAACCCTACAATGAAAGCTGATATTCTTTCATCTATATCAAATACTGCTCTTGTTTTGTTATTAGGATAATTGCAATGTCTAAATAAAAACTTAGATAAGTAAGTTACGTCAATTGTTCCCCATTCACCAAAAGAATGATGAAAACTTTCTTCTACTCCTGTTTCAAAATTATTTCCTGCTGCAAAAGCTATTAGTTCGTTTGCAGTAAATATTGCTTCAGCAGCAATTATTTCAATAATAGATTCTGCAATAAATTCAAATACAGAAAATATTTTTTGATTAAATTCAATAATGTTTGAATTTACTGAGCCCCCTAAACCTTCTGATAGATTTATACCACTAAGCATTTCCATTTCAGAAGCATATATGTCTTCTGCAAATATATTGTTAAAGTCTAATCTATATTTAGGTGTTATATTATATCTACTTTCTTTATCAGCACTTAAAGGAGAAACTTCTTCATTGCCATTTTTTATTGCTGACATGAAAGAAAATATAGTTTCACTTTCTTCATTATATTCTAACTCTTTTTTTTGAAAATCTAAAAATCTTTTTTTAGTAGCTTTAGTAGATAATTTAATTTCATCAGACTCTACTGTAGGCGAATTATTTTCATCATATTTTACTGTTATTACTTCACCTTTTTCAGATAATTTATATTTTGCAGATAATTCGCCCATAATTTTTATCCTTTAATAATCTTATCGTTATCTTTAAGTAGGTCCTCGTTTGATAATTCACTTAACTTATGTTTACTATTAGATATATCAACAAAGTCTTTTCCTGCTTCATTTAATTTGCTTTCGATTATTTTATTAGTAAGGTTTAAACACTTATCTTTATCTAAACCAGTAGCTTTATGCATTAAATAACCTAAATAATAATTTATACCACTTGAATCTATCTTTTTATTTATTTCTTTTTTTAAATCAATTTTATTCATTTGTTTTTTTTTAACCAACATTATTTTCATATGGATTTTGTAAATATTGTGAAGCTGATCTGTTTATAACATTTCTAACAGATGGACTTCTGTTTACTATAGAAATTACTCCATCAAGCGCTGTATTTCCTATTTGTACTAATACATTAACATCTCCTAAACTTGCAGTTGCTGTATCTAAAGTAGGATTAAGAGAACCACTCATTTTTTTAGGCGGCTTTCTTGCAGGTTTAGTACTAGGTTTAGTCTTTTTTGCAGCCTTAACTTTTGCAGGCTTTTTAGGTTTAGCTACAGGTTTTCGCACAATAGGATCGTTAAACAAAATAGTTTGATTTTTTTCTAAGACTTGTTTCATAAAAGCACCACCTGGTGAATCGATTCCCTTTACAGCTCCTTCTTTATAAATAGTACTTCTTAATATTTTTAATAATTCAATTACTCTATTTTCTATTGGTATTTTTCCTAACTTTTGAGTTCCTTCATTATAATCTGTGTTAGAACCTCCATATAAATCATATTTTCTACCACCTTCCATATAAGGAACTAATCCAGATAACTGCATTAAATTTCTATAATTTTTATCATAACTTTTAAATTTTTTGCTTACTCCTGCTATATTGTCAATAAGATTTTTAAAAATACTTTTATTCGTGCCTTCGAGAGTTATTTTGTCTGTCTTATTCGGGTCTTCATTATATGCTCTTACAATTTCTTCTTTCATAAATTTTTGAATTTTAGCTTCAGCACCGTTTTCAAGCTCTAAAGAATCTTTTCTAACTAATGAACTCATTAATGTATTTAATCTTGTACCCATACCTTTTAATTGTTGTTCAGTATATTCAGCATTAAAAGGCTGATTTGATAAAATACTTTTAATTGATTCCAAAATGTAAGATTGAAATGATCCAAAAATTTGATTACGAGAATAATTAAGAAGCTTTTTTAATCTTTCTTTAGGCATAGTTCCTTTCCCCCCTTTTTTTCTATAGGTTTCCATTACAGGGCCAAATTCTGGATCTGCTAGTTTATTTGACATTGGCTTTACGCCAAAAAACTGTAACCCTTTATTAATCTTTTTCATTGCTACGGCAGCTACACCAGACCCTGGTCCTTGTACTAAACGTGCATCTTTTAACTCTTCATATCCTACATTTCTATTTGATAATTTATATTTTTTTTGTATTTGTTTAAATTCTTTTACAACATATTTCTCATAATCTTTATTGCTTGAAAAAGAAGATACACTTTTATTTAATGTTTTAAAGTCAGCTAATATTTCAGAATATCTAGGATGAAATAATACTTCTTCCATTACTTTTTGTGTAACAGTAGGTCTATAACCAGATCTTGGAGTAATTAATGTTTGTTTTTGTTGTGCTGCTTTTTGTTGAGTAACAGTTTTTTGTTGTGCTTGTTTAATTTGAGCCTTTATTTTTTTCATGCCTTTCGGCACAAGTGTATCTGAAAATCTGTCTCTATCGTCTAATAAAAGAAATCTTATCTGTTGTAAAAGCTTGTTATTATTATCGTGTGACGCTTTTTTATTTCTTATCTGGCTTGCTAAATTCGAAGCTTGTTGATATTTTACATTAATGTTTCTTAAATCTTGCATTTGATCTTCAATTGATTTTTTTTGTGCTTCTAGGCTTTCTTTCCCGCTAGTAGTCAAAGCTTTACTTTTTAACTTTGTTTCAAGTTGTTTAATTTTTCTTTCTTTTGTTTCAATTCTATCAGTATTTTTTTCCATTTCTTTTTTAAATTTTAATTTTATTGCGTTTGAAGATCTAGCTAAAGTAGCAGATCTTTTAGATCTTTCTACATCTTGTAATACAGGGCTTGAAAGATAATCTTCAAATCCCTGTATTTTTCCTTCTGGACCTTTAGGCCCTTCTAACAAAAAGCTTCTAGCAAAAATACTTTGAGCAATTTGTTTATCTTTTATTTCTGTTCTTTCAAAATTAGGAACCCAATTTTGTAAAAATCCTCCTAATGTATCATCTAACATTAAAAGTGCTTTTAACATTGCTCTATAAAGTAAGTCTCCAAAAGCATTTGCAACAGGTTCCATCATTGGAATAACTTCTAAAGAAAGAAAAGAATTTGGGTCTTGAAACTGTCTAATAAGTTCTTTTATACCTTCTGACGCTACTGTCCAAGCAGTAGAAAAAATACTTACTCCAGTTTTACCTACGTTCCCTACAAAACTTGTGCCTATATCAAATAATTCGCCTTTTTCTATGTCTAATTTTTTTTCAATGAAATTTGTTATTTTCCTTAAAGTCTTTAAACTATTTAAATCTTTGTCTCCTCTTATATAACTCCTTAACTCTTCTAACGCATTATTAATATAACCAAAAACAATATCTTGTCCACCTCCAATTGTTCTAACAGCTATACCAACTGCTTTTAGACCTAATTCACCTATAGACTTTCCTAACTGCAGCCCATCTTTATCATTGCCAAATGCTATGTTAAAAATTTCTTTTACTTTACTTGAATAATATTGTCTTCTAGCTTTAATGTACTTTTTAAATTTTGGATCATTCTTTTTTGAAGCATTTTTCATTCCTTTATTATATGCTTCGATCATTTCTTTTCCATCTTTTTTAAAGTTTTTTCGTATATAAGCATTAATGTTTTGTTTTCTTTTGTCTTTAGGCGCCAAAAGTTCTTCTAAGATAGTAGTAGTTTTTTTAAATATTTTTCCTAATACTAGTACATCATGTTGTGCATCCTTAATAAAAGGTTTCATGAAAACATCAAATATTGTTTTTAAATTAGTTAAATCTAATTTCCCTACAGACAAACCAATATCAGTAAATACCTTAGATATTTGTCCAAAAGTACCTGTTCCATCTTCTGAAACTCTTATGTTTTCTGATAGCATTGTTGACATAGCGTCAAGAGGAGAGTCAAAAACAAGAGTATTTATAGTTTCTTTAAAAGAAGACATTGCTTCTGTTAATTTAGTTAAAGCTTTTATTTGTTTGTCTTCAGGTCCTTTGTTTGCTCTTCTTTTAGCTTCTTCCATAGAGTAACCCATTTTTCTATATTGCATAATACTCTTTAAAGTCTTAGAAGAAATACCTGTTTCTCTTTCAAGAAGTCCTCTTTCAAATCTTGTCATTTTATCAAAAGATCTACCTGTTTCTAAGAAAGCATCTCTCATGTGCTCTATTATTTCCATAGGATCTTCTGCTTTTATTAGTTTAAGAGCATCAACATTCATACCAAAAGCTTGTGAAAGCATCGATGCAGATTTTGCTGCAGATTCAAAATCTGTAAATTTGTTAAATACACCTAAAGCATCTTCTGTTGAAACTTTAAGTTTGTTCATTCTTGCAGCAACGTTCATCAATGCCTGATCAGACATTCCGCCAAAATTAGTAATATCTTTTTTCAATGCATTAAATCTTAAAGCAAGTCTTTTTTCATCTACACCCATTTCTTTTGCTACTTTTTTGTTTAGTTTCAATACCTTATGAAGTCTAGCAAATATTGACTCTTGATCTTTTGAAGCTTGCTGCGCATTTATAAATATATCTTCTGATTCTAGTCCTAAAGAACCTACAGCTCTATGTAAAGCAACCATCTTTTTAGGGTCTCCAAATATACCTTTCCCTACTGTTTCCATATAATCTCCCATACCTGCTATGTTTTCTTTAGTTGAAGTTAAACCAGTAGTTAAACCTTCATCACCTCTACCAAAAGTATTAACAAGAGTTGAATCAACAGCTAAAAAAAGTCTTCTTAAGTCACCTTTCATAAATCTATTTACACCTTGCGGATTTGTTTTCTTTTCTCCTGTATCAAAAGAAAACATAGAAGCTGTATCTCTCATGTCAGAAAGAGTTTGCCTAATATTGTTTCTTTCTTCTATTATTTTATTACCTACAGTTGCAAACATTTTTACAAACTTTAAGCCTAACATGTAAGGTGCTGCTATTAACTTTGGTATAGATTTAATAAACAACATGACGCCTGAATTGAATTTTCCTACAGACCAACCAAATAAGTCTAATGATTTTTGTAAAAGAGCGTTTAAAGCACCCCCGCCTAAAGCGCCAGCAAGTTTTGTTGGTATTCCTACTAACATATTAACAATACCAGCAATACCTCCTCCTTTCCTTCTAATAGGCCCGCCTCTATAGAAACCTTTTTTTCCGTAGCTATTCATAGCTGTTAAAAACTCTGGTCCAAGCCTTCTTGCAGATTCTGCATTTATAACATACTCTCCATTTGTAAGCATTGCAGGTATTTTATCAACGCCAGGAGTACCTGCTATATAACCACCGCTTCCTTTTACTCCTTTTTTTGATTCTGTCTTTGCGACATTAGTATTTCTTACTTTGCTGTTGTAATAATTGTTAACTACGTTTGTTATATTATTAACTATAGAAGGTTCTTGTTTTTTTTTGCCAAAAAGATCTGCTGTAGCATTCATTTGTTTAATATAAGTGCTAGAATTAAAAGATTCATTTAAACCTGTCATTGTTTTTGACATTTTTTGTTCTAGGACACTTTTTAGCTCTGTCATTGTATCTACTAAACTTTGAGTAGTACTTGTACTGTTTACAAGATTAGTAGATAAGTCATACATTTGCTCAAAAAGAGTATTAGAGAATAATCCTGCTTGACCTAGACTGTTTCCTAAAGGTTCATCAGAAACTTGATCAGACATTTAAAGACTCCAGTCTATACCTGTTAAGTTTTTAAATTTTACAGTTAAGTCTCTTTTTTTGTCTAGACTTTCTGTTATTTTATGGATACATGACTTTTTTTCTATAAGCCCATATGAATTAATTGACTCTTTTAATAATTCTATAAAAGCTTTATTTATAAAGTTGTTTTCAAAAAAAATATGTTTATCAATATTATTATTTTTTTCAAGTATTAGTTTTGCTGAAATTTTATGTAATTTTGTTTCATTGAGCATATTTACACCTTTTTTTGATATTATAATTTAAATATGCTATAAATATATATGTTTAACTAAAAACTTTTCTTTTGTTTTTTGACATGCTCGTCTTGAGCTTCTCTTTCATCATTAAAATATTTTGTTATTCTTCCTATAAACCACTCTCTTTTATAAACAGGAAGATTATAAGCATCGTAATACCCGAAGCCTAAATGTTTTATTAATATAAATATTTGTTCAAAAACATAATCTATATTATTCGGTGTCAGGCCAAAAAAATGAGGCTCCCATAGGCAGTCTTACCTCACTTTCTTCGTGACAAGAGCTACAAGTTAACCAGCCTTTCATGTCAACTCCAGGCTCGTTTTTGTCTAAAAATCTTCTAAGAGCAAGTGAATCTCTAGCTGGAATATTTTTAACAAAGAAATTAATCTTATTTTTGTCTGTAATTCCATTAACTGATACTATTGATCTAACTAATCTATCTGTAATTGAAGTTTCGCCTTTAAACCCGCTTTTCTTTTTCCTTTCAGAAGTTATCATCATGTCACGCTCATCTTTGCCTGTTAAGAATTTAACTCTTACTACTTTTTTAGTTACAGGTAATTCTACTTCAAATAGATTTTGACCGTATTCAACAGGATCAATTTCTAGTCTTTTGATTTTTAGTTGAGACAAATCAAAAGTTTCTTTATTTTTTGCTCCGCATTCTGGACAATCAATTTCTACATCATAGTCAGCTCCATATCCAGTTACTCTAACTGCAACCATCAAAGCATTTCTATCTCCACTAATTAAATCATCAGGATTTATACTTTTGTCTATTAAACAACTCTTCATTAGTTTACTTAATACTGTTCCACTTTTAATATAAGCTCTAGAAGTTAGAATATCTTCTTCTTTAGCTGTCATTGGCTTAATTTCTAAAACTTCTTTTCCCATTAAATTGCTATCTTGAGAATAAATAGCGCCTCTAGAAGGTAAAGGAACAGCTTCAGCTGCTAATTCTAGTCCAAAATCATCTTTAGCTACGTTAGATGACTGAATTGGGCTATTGCCTAATGATTCTGGATTGATAGGATTGTTTAAATTATTGCTCATGCAATTAGCTCCTTAATTTATATCTTATTTATAACTATTTCTGTATTAAATGTATCTGTTAATGTACTGGCAGTTTGAAGCAATTTAGTAAGATCTAATTCTAATAAATTATCTTCTTCAAAAGAACCGTATAGAGATATTAATACATTACCTTTAATTGTATAATTATTAGATTCTGTTATTTGTAAAATATTATTTTTTGAATCTAAATTTACTCTAAAATCACTAATTGTTTTATTTTTTTTATAAAGATTTAAAATTCTTTCTATAATAAATTTAACTCTACTTCTAATAACATTATCAGATACCATTGAATTAAATAATTCACCTTTACTATTAGCTAAATTATCTCTAGTTCCATATAGAGCATTTCTAATACTCTTTTTAATTTCATTCATTATTCTAACGTTATGACTTAATCTAAACATAGATTTTCTATTATTAAGATTAGTATTAGCTGAATTTAACTTTAATTTGCTGTCTCCAGTATTTTCTTTTGTAACTACATTTAAATTATAGTCTTGACTTAATCTTAAAAAACTTGCTTTATTGTTTCCTTCATTAATAAGATTGTCATTCAAAGTTTCAGTAAAATTATAATCTAAACCATCAAAATTATTTACTTCATTGCTATTTAAGTCAATATTCAAAACAGGATTTAAAGTTGTTCTGCTTAGAGCATTTATAGCTAGTATAGAAGGTGATAATTCTAATTTAGAAGTTAAATCTGGCCTTACATTTTCAGAAATCAAACCATTGTGAAGCCCTATAACGTACTTTGTATCAAATCCTAAACTATTATATTTGCTAAGACTTGAAGCAGTTCCTTCAGCAATTAAAGAAGGTACTGTTACTGCTTCGCTTGGATTTTGTACTAAATTTACTTTTTCATAACCTATATCGCCTAATGAAATATTTAGTTCAGAGTTAGGATCATTAAATTGCAAGTCTACTTGACCAAACATTTCTTTAAATACATAATCAGTTATATATTCACCATTACTTTTTAAAACAGGAGTATCAAGCAATGATATAAAACTTTTCTTATCTTTTGATATTTCAACAATTTCTTTTAATATTACAGGATGTGTTATTCCCGGCACTGCCAGTATGTCGCACAGAGTATTCGAATATTCAGCAGAAAGTTCAATAGCCTTTGAATATGATTTATATGTTGGACCAACTGTAGAATCGTTGCTGTCTTCATTCTCAAGCTCTCTAATTACTGCGCTATTTGTTAAAATCTTTTTATCGTATTCAAAACAATTAGTTCCATCAAACCCTCCATAAGTAAAAAAATCAAATTTAAGATATTCACTATTAGAAGAATCTTCTCCGTCTTCACTTTTAAGAACATCATCAATTAAAACATAACTATATTCATTCAAGAAATCTACGTCTATTTCTAAATCATTTTTACTTATTTCTTTTCCGTCTCTTCTGTAAAAAGAATATAACCATTTTTCTTGTGTTTTTTCTGCATTTTTAAAATACAATATTTTTTCTAAATGGAATAATCCATTACAATAATTGTCATCTTGAGCCCAAACATTTATATCTTTTCTTGTATTCTGAAACCATTTTGAATATTCAAAACATCCTCTATAACTAAATTCGTTTTCTTCATCTTCAATACTATATTGAATAAAATTTATTTTATTCTCTTCTATACTAATATTTCCAGTATTATTTTTTTTAGTAATACTTATTGGTAAATCTAAAACTCTATTATTTGTCCTAGAAGCTATATTTGTTACATTTACTCGTGCTTTAGTAAAAAGTACTCCCCAGTAAAGTTCTTCTTTTACACAGAGACTGTCATAAACTTGTCTATTTAAATTAAGAATATAATCAACTGGCTTTTGAATTAATTTGTAAGGTTTCTCATCATCATCTTGCCAAATAGAATCTTGAACATCTTGTATTTTACTTGTATTTTTTATATTGTCAATATTTATATTGATATGTGGATAAGATACAAATCCGCAAGGCATATAAAAAGGTTTTATTAATTTATCTTCAACATCTTGATGAACTTCTATTCTTAAGAATTGATTTGTATTAGGATATAATCCTTCTGTAACAATCTTATTAGATTCTTTGTCCCAATAAGTGTGTTTTGTACCAATTAATCTACAAATATATGATTTAGAATCAGGATTCAAGTCCACATTTTGTAATTCCATAACAGGATCAAAAGAATTATTATTTTTATTATATTCACTTACTGATATATTAAATTTTGACCACAAGTCTTGCTTTTCTCTTGGATCATTTAATATCTTTCCTAATTGTAATGGCTTTATTCTAATTCTAAATCTATTTCCTGATTCTCCATCATCTAAACTATGAAATCTAAAAAGTTTTTTAACTTCTTTATGTAACGTGGTTCTATCATCTTTTTCTACTCCCGTATATCTTTGTGAAACTATCCAAGGAGTTTTTGCTGTTTGATACGTTGATTGAAAATCTTCGTAATTAGGGATAGAGTTATCTACATCAAAAGTATTATGACTTAATTTGCTAGGTAATAACAACTGTACTCTTTTTAAATTACTAAGTACACTATATGAAAAGCTTGCTTTGAAATCTGCGTATTCTACATGACCTTTTTCATATAAAAATTTAAATTCACTATTCATACTCGCAGTATTTTCATTAGATACTGCAGGATTAAAAATTCCGCCATAATCAAAAGTATGCCATGCAAAGTTTATTGTTGAAATAGTATTTTTAGTAGTATTATAAACGTCATTTTTAAGCCCATTTATAAAAAAACGATTAGAATTATCATCAATTGCTAAATCGAGTTTATAAATTGAAGCGTAAGAGCCTATTAGATTTCCTGCTCCGTAACTTAAAGTAGAATGAACTTCTTTCGTTTTTAAATTGTCATTTAAACTTTCGTTGTTAATTTGACTATGCCAATTATTATTGCTATTACCAATTATTGTTTCTGATGTGGCTCCATTTAAAGTTCTTACGTCATTACTTTCGTAAGGATTTAAAGTTAAATAATTACCATGCGCTGACATTATTATTTTGTCAATAAAATAAATTTTATTATTACTTTCTAAATCGCTAGTTATTTCAAACTGTTTTATTAAATTAAAGTCTGGGTTAATAGAGTCTGTATACTGTAAATTTCCTGTGCTTATATCATACATTTTGCAATAAAAAAAAGTTCTACCTTTTCCTAGAACATTTCCTTGAGAAGCTTCAACTGCTCTCTTACTGTCAGATTTTTTATCAGGAGTTATTCCAAATTTAATTGGTTGTTCTCCTACGATAAAACCACTTTCAGGAACTATACCAGTAGTTTCGTTCGCTGCTTCTCCATTACCAATACCTAAAACTCTAGTAAAAGATAATTGTTGCCCGCCACCTCTAAACCATGTATTTGCTGCTATACTACCATTACTATATTCTATAACATTACTTCCGAATATGTTTTGAAAAGTATTTAGTGTATCATCTGCAAGCGTAGCATTATAAGAACCTACAATTGTTGGAACAAATGCAGGTCCTCTTTCTGAAGTGCCTATAACATTTAAAGTTTCTACTTGTATGTTTGGATCAAGTAAAGTCCTTCTTGTATCTTTTGAGTTATCGGCTGTTATTACAATTGTTGAGTTTGTCATCTTATTATATTACTCTTATTTTTGTTATATAGTAAATATAAATATAACGTTAAAGAGCAATACAATAAAATAATTTTAATATTGAAGTACGCAGTTATCAAATCTGATTGTTAAAGAAATTTCTGCTGCATCATCTCCATCATATCCTAGGTCTCCATAAGATACGTTAGTAAGGAAGCATCCTTTAACATCCCAAAGTTCAACAACTGTTCCAACTGGATCAAGAAGTTTGATTTGGCAATCTCTCTTGTAGAAATCAGCATAACCTGCACGGCCTGATACTGATTCGAAGTGAGTTCTCACCCATTCCATAACTTGTTGTGCGCCAGAAGGAGCAATTGGGTCATGTAATGTTACAGATAAATCACCAAAAGTGGTTTTACCTGCAAGGTATCTTGTTGAGTTAATCCAGTTAACTGTAGTTTCGTTAGTAGTATAAGTTGGTCTTGCTGCAGTTTTCATAAGAAAAGCATCAATTCCTTCGATAGCGAAAACCCACCTGTTTTTGCGCTTCGGCTCAAACTTGTTGGGAATCATTTCTGCGACTGATAGTGTCTCTGCCATTTTAAAAATCTCCTAGTTATTATATTTTAATTATAGTTTAATTATTGGTTAATTGAGTTTGTTACAACAAAATCAAGTGAAATAAATTCTACAGACTTAGTAGGTTGTAAGTAAACCTTGCCTCGGATAGTATTATTTTCAATATCATTTTGCGTTGTAGTTGCTGTGTCAATTTGAACTTTATATCTCTCAACACCTTGTCTTTGTTGAACGTTTTGCATAATTGGTTCAACAAGAGCTGAGAATCTTTGAAGTGTAGAAGCTCTATTAGGCTCAAATAGCAATGATTCAGCAACACCTTTAACTTTACGTCTGATATCGATCAAAAGTCTTCTTACGTTAATACGATCCAAAGCTGATTGATCTCTTAATAAAGTCTTTTGTCCGAATGCATAAACCTCACCAGGTCTACCAGCTGGCTCATAAATAGGATTAATATCTGCATCATATAATTCGTCTAGTAGATCACGATTCATTTGAAGGTTAGAATTAAGAGCAGCTAATCTACCACGATTTAAACCAGCAGGAGCAAACCAAGGATCAGCTAATAAATCATTTCTACTCATTGCACCTAACATTACAACTGAAGGTGGAACTGCTAAAAGTCCGCCTGTTGATGGTTTTCTAATTAAAACGTCAGGGAAATATGCAGCAGCAAATGATGAATCAAGATTTCTTGCTTCGAATCTAGCAACTGTTTTTCTAACATGAGCTTGAACTGAAGAACTTAGTTTAACTTCACCACTTCGTTCAACTTCTTCAATATCCATTAAGAACATAGCATCAAATCTATCTTCACAAGCCTTTACAGCATAATCTGTAACTTGTGGCTCACGAATACCAGGGACTGCAAGCAATTGGAATTCAACAGCACTCTTATCAGTTAAAACGTCAAGCGCTTTTCTATAACCTAAAATTGTTGAACCTGTTGTTGAACCATCATTTCTTTCATCTTGAGCTTCACGATGTGTCGCAGTGTTTGTCTGTAGAGCTTTTTCTTCGTCAAAGATATTTAACCCATCAAATCCACCTTGGAACAAACTGCGCAACTTCAGATATCTAGAATTTAACGTAGTCAAATCAGTTGAAGCATCAACAAATCTTTGATATCCATTTGGCAAAGATCCATCTCTAGAATATTTTGCAGAATTCCAATCAATTTCTCCACTTACTACTTTAACAGCAATCTTTTCTAAAGAAAAGAAGTTATTTTGGAAAGCATCAGCTGTTCCACTATCTTCATCGCAAACGCCATCTGGAAAATATAATGCCCAGCTCTTTAAAGATTCATTAAATGTTAACTCAGAATTTTCATTAAATTTTTGATCTCCCAATTCTCTCTTGGCAAATTTAATTCCCCAAGCTAATGAGTCATCAATTTCATAAGTTGTTGAAGGAATTAACTCTCTAGAAAGACTTTTAACAAATGGTAAAGGAGCAACTTGAACAGAATCAAATGTATTTGTACTTAAAACTTTATTGGTTCCTGATCCGTTATCTCCTAACTCTGTAAATAGACTTGCAACGTTTGTCTTAAGTCTTCTTGGCCCTCTAAATCCTACTGGAAGTGCTTCAACATTTACGTCTCCATCTAACAAATCTTGAGCAAGTTCAACTCTAACATAATCGTTTCTTACAGGATAAATTCCATCAAGAACTAATCTTTGTCTGTTTGAATCAGCATCAAAATTATAATACATATGTTGATCACCAATTACTCTAGCAATAAAGTTAGGACTCTCAGGATCTAAGCTAAGATTTTGCCAAGATACAACAATATCACCTTCAACTGGATTTCCACTAAATAGCTCTAAAGAAAGATTAAACGATCCGTATTTTCCTTTGTTTCCACTTCTAATTCCGCTAATTAAAACTCTAAATTGATCATTACCAATAACACCATCATCAAGAGCATGCAATCTAAATAGCTTCTTAGCTCCGCCTGTTGAAAGAACAAGTCCCACATTATTTAATTGTCTACTTGTATTTGATCCACCTGAGAAATATTGAGAAACAAACCAAGGAGTTTTTGCAGTTTGGAATCTTTGATCAAAACCTTCAAAATTTTCAGAAGAAGTTCCACTATCTCTAGAAGAAGTTTTTAATAAAAAGCCAACGAGAGAATCTTCTGGAGCTGTGCCACTTAAAGGTGCACCAGTATTATTAACAACACCTAAATTTGAAGGCTTAGCAGTTTTAGGATAAATATCCCAATGTGCATAAAGATAATGCCCTCTTTCATTCATTTTAGTTGGATCTGTGTTTAAAACCTTAGCAAAATAATTTTTACTGTCAGGATCAAAAGAGCAATTAATAATAACAGGCTCCAATTTATTACTCAAACCATTTAAAATGAGCTTAAATGCTTGATCTCCTCCACTTGATAAATCAACACTTCCAATTTGATAACCAGCAAGAGAAGTTTTAACATTACCAGCGGCAGCAAAGTTTTTATTACTAACATCAATATCTCTAATATTAGATAAATCAGTTCTAGTACCAGCATCGTCAAAATTTGCTGTGCCAGATTCAACATCTAAAGAAGGTACTACGCCTTGAGGTGACATTAAAATACCTCTAATAACAGGAGAAGAATTAAATCCTTCACCTCCAGCGAAATCTATTTCTAAAGGTCCAAACCTACCTTGCTTTGGTAAATCACCTACTACAGTTACATTATTGTTTAACTGAAAGACAAAGTTTCTATCTTGCACAAACCCTTGAGTTTGTGTTCTTCTTATTAGTACAGAATCTGCTACAGTGTCTACTATAACTGTATATTTGTCACCTACATTACTAGCTTCAATTGCGCTTTGTATTCTTGCCAAAGTAAGATCAACAGTTGCGCCTATCTCAATTTGAATTTTACCACCACCGTCAGTACCATTTAATGAGCCTGGATCTGCTACATCTTCAGCTACAAATTTAAAAGGTAAATCTGTTGCTGCATTAGTAGTTTCTTCTACTGAATTTAAAGTAAATTCATTATTAACAGCAGGTTGACCAGTTAAAGTTAAAGTTATAGTAGAAAGCGAGCCATTACTTCCGTCTGTTTGAACTTCTGTAATATTGTTTTCTGCATTACCTGCAATGGCAAATAAATCAACAGAACCTTTTAAAACACTACTTAAAGTAATAGTACCATCACCATTATCAACCACTGTTACTGTATTTGCTGCACCACTATCTTGAAAAGCTCCTTCTCCAACGCCAATACCAAAAGTAATAGCATCTTCTATTTTAGAAGCTGTTTGTGCTGCATTTAAAGCTTCAACACCTACTTTAACTGTACCGGCTCCTCCTGCATCTCGAGCAGGTGCTAAAGCATTTCCTGTTTCTATTCTTATAGGAAGAGTATTGCCTAGCATATCTGTTATTGTTATCGCAGAGTCATTAGTTGGTGTTCCTCCAACTGTAATTACTGTAGATGCTAAACCTGCTCCTGAAGTGGTTCCTGCAACTGTTTGTGAAGCAAGACCATTTTTAATAGATTGAGTGCCATTTGATATAACAACAGTATCATTAGCTGCATGCGTAATATTAGAAGTTAGTGTTTTATTAGATAATAAACCAGATCCTCTTTGAACAATTGTTACTTTGCTATCTGCAGCTGTTGCATTAAAATAAGTAGCAGGATCTAGAGCAGCACCAAGTCCTGCATTTCCTCCTACAGCATCAAGACCCTTAAGCCCTCTTTCGAGTCTTAAAGCAAGCGCAGTTGAATTTTCTGCAGCAGTGCCGACAAAGTCTGACATGCCTATTGCAATAGTTCCGTTTCCGTGAACTACAGTATCAACGGTACCATCAAACGTTATAGTAAAAGTTTTATCAGCTCCTGCAGCAGATCTACCTATTAGCGACAAAGTATCTGCATTTGTAGGTAGATTAGAGAAAGTAATATCTAGTTGACCACTTGATTGACTTACTTGAACTCCTGCATCTTGTAAAAGTTTAGAGTTAGATTCATCTTTCATAAAACAGCCAAGAATATGAGTTCTACCTAAAGTAGAACCTGTATCCTCTTGTGCATGAGGATTATCACCAACTTTGTTTGTGCCTTCTAGAATTGGTTGATCACCAACTACAAAACCTGCGTTTGTAGCATTTTTTGATCCGTCACCAACGCCTAGTGTTCTAACGAATGTGCCTGAATTGGCATTGTTTAACCATTGATCTAAAGCTAGAGGACCAAAAAGATTTGAGTTGCTTTCTTTTGATCTCTCAATCATATCACCAAAGACTTCACTGAACTGTTGCATATTTGCAAATGTTTTAGGTACAAATGCTGGTCCTTTTTTAGCAGGGCCAACAACAGCTGCGGGAACGCCTTGTGGAGATTGCTGAGGGTTTCTAACTTGAGATAAATCAATTTCTTTTAAATTTACTCTTGCTGAGCCTTGTCCAGCCATAATTTTTATTCTCCTATTTAAATATATTTTAGTATTAAGTATCTATTAAGCAGGGTATTCCACACCGCTATTTGTCACAATGAAATCAATTGCGATAAATTCTACAGCTCTTGTTGGAACGAATACAATTCTTCCATTTAATCTGTTATTATCAACATCTTCTTGTGAGTTATTTGTATCGTCCATGATTACTCTAAAGTCTTCAATTCCTTGCTGTGCTTGAATTCCCGAAAGTTGTCCAGAAGCAGCAGTTACGAATCTTCCTCTTGTTGCAGCATTATTTTGCTCAAACAATAGACCTTGTGCAATTGTTTCTAGTCTTCTCTTTACTTCAAGAACAAGACGACGAACATTGACACGATCAAGAGCAGTTCTGGCGAGTTGAGTAGTTTTTTGTCCGAAGATAACAAATTGGTTATTAGGGAAGTTAGCAATAGGATTAATACGTGCTTCATAAAGTGTATCACGATCTTCTGCATTTAATCTTACCTCTGTTGATGTAATAGTTCCTAATGAACCTCTTGAGAAACCAGCAGGAGCAAACCAAAGTCCTCCGCTAGCATCAGTTCTAGCAAGTGCTCCCAAAGCAACAATAGATGATGGAACTCTTACGCTTCTTCTTGAAGCAACTGCTGCATCATCATCGTCACCACTGTCTTGTACATAAACGTCCGGGAAATAAGTTGCTGTATAAGAACTATTTAATTGTCTCGCATCAAAATTATCTGAAGTGATCTCAGCATCAGGTCTTCCAGAAACTAAACCATTTGAACTTACAAAAAGTCTAGAATTAGAAGATGCTGTACTATAATGGGGAATATCCATTACATATAAAGCTTTACCATAAGAAGAAGCTCTTCTTGAAGCAAAATCAGTAATTAAAGGCTCACGAATACCAGGAACAACCAGAATGTTATGATTTACAACCATATCGTCTGTCATTACTCTAATTGCGTTCTTATAAGAAGCAACAGCATTATTATTTAATAATGTTCCTGATATTTCGTTTGTGTTGTTGCTCTGTGTTTTTGTTAAACCACTAGCAAAACCACCTGCTCCAGCATGACCGCCCGTATCTGTAGATGAAGATCTATCAGTTAAATAATATTCGTCTCTATCTGTAATATTTAAACCGTCAAATCCACCATACATAGGAGCAGTAAACTTAGCCATTGAATTATATTTGTTAAACTTTTTCTTGTCTTCAGCTAATAATTTTGCTAATGAAATACGATGAGAAGTGGTACCGCTACTATTATCTGTTCCAAACGGATCTAAACCAGATACTTCTAAGTCAAGTGTTTTTGTATTAACATCAAAAACAGAAGATCCTACATCAGCATTTCTAATATATACTGCATCTTTAAATACATCATTAACAGTTCCTTTTACATTAGAAAGATTAACGCCTGAAGCAGAGTTTGCAGCGCCTAAACTAAGAGCAATTTTAGAAAGACTAAATTTGTTGTTGTTAAATGAATCTGCATCAGAACCTTCAGAATGTTGTACTGATTGATTGCTCCCTAAGAACTTAGTGTAGTTTAATAATATTTCATTAAACAACTTACTTGGCGCAGCATTTGGATTATTAATGTCTTCAACTCTAGTTGATAAAAGCCCCCAGTGTAAAGAATCACTAACAGATTCTCTAGAAGAAGCGTTTCCTAAGAAAGCTTGTCCATAGTTGCCATTAACTTCTCTAATATCACCTTTTGTTACCTTAAATCTATAGGGTAAAGGTGGCATAACTCCAAAAGCTAACTTATTAACATTTCCTCCAGCAGCTGTTTGAGGATCGTCACCATCAGCAAAATTTGATCCATCACCAACACCTTCTAACAAAGAAGTATTTGAAGCGCTACCGTCTTTTCCATCTGAAGTTGTTTTAAGAGCAGGTAATCCTCTAAAGCCAAATGGAAGTGCCTCATCAGGAACTTCTCTTTGTAAAACATCATTACTAACAACTACTCT
>Ga0098048_1000057_pt1 | contig 54097 bp, 50 predicted proteins | sample 13_taG_FD_75052 | JGI IMG/M metagenome (GOLD analysis project Ga0098048, IMG submission 75052) | Marine viral communities from the Subarctic Pacific Ocean - 13_ETSP_OMZ_AT15268 metaG | ecosystem: Environmental > Aquatic > Marine > Oceanic | place: Pacific Ocean | collected 2015-01-16 | reverse complement strand
CCTAAACATGGTAAAATTACAAACACACTTGGAACTATGTTTCTCAAACTAGTTGAGAGATATTCGCACAGAGCAAACTGGCGTGGTTATACTTATGTAGACGAAATGCGCGGACAAGCATTGGTCCAACTAAGCCAAGTAGGCCTACAGTTTAATGAAGCAAAGTCAGATAACCCTTTTGCTTATTATACAGCCGCCGTAAACAACAGTTTCACAAGAGTACTTAACTTGGAAAAACGTAACCAGACAATCAGAGATGATATTTTGATTGAGCAAGGACACTTACCAAGTTTCAGCAGACAAATTGCACACGAAGATGAAATGAGACGTTTACGTGAAAGTGCTGAAAAAGAATCCACCAATTCAGATACTGAGGCATTTGATTACTAATGAGTTCGCTGTTTAAGACAGCGGCTTGCTTTACAGATATTCATTATGGTCTAAAGCAAAACAGCCGCTTACATCTAGACGACTGTCATAGGTACGTTGACTGGTTTATTGCAGAAGCAAAAGCAAGAAATGCAGAAACCTGTATATTTTTAGGTGATTGGAGCCATCATAGAGCAAGTGTAAATGTTGCTACACTGAATGCTTCAATTCAAGATCTAAAAAAACTTAATGACAATTTTGAAAAAGTGTATTTCATTACAGGTAATCACGATTTGTATTATCGTGACAAACGTGAAATGAACAGCATTGAGTATGCTAGAGATTTATCAAACTTTATCATGGTTGATGATTTCTTTGAGCAAGACGATGTTGCTATTATACCTTGGCTAGTTGGCGACGATTATAAAAAAGTTGCTAAAATGAAAGTCAAGTATATGTTTGGTCACTTTGAGTTACCTTACTTCAAGATGAATGCAATGGTAGAGATGCCGGACCACGGAGGCATCAATGATAAAATGCTGAGTGGCCCTGAGTATGTGTTTAGTGGACACTTCCATAAACGTCAATACAAAAACAATATACACTACATTGGTAATGCCTTCCCACATAACTATGCAGACGTTTCAGATGATGAACGTGGTGCTATGTTCTTGACATGGGGCGAAGAGCCAGTGTATGTAAATTGGAGTGAATGTCCTAAGTATAGAGTTTTTACACTTAAAGAATTACTTGACGATCATGAGAATCTACTTGACAACTATACGTATGCTCGTGTAAAATTAGATATAAGCATTAGTTACGAAGAAGCAACTTTTATTAAAGAAAAGTTTGCTGAACAATACAATGTTAGAGAATTACAATTACTGCCTATCAAAGAAGAGGAAAATGAATTTGAAGGTGGTGAGATTAAATTTGAAAGTGTTGATCAAATTGTTATCAGTCAATTGGAAACTATTGAAAGTAACACAGTTGATAAACAAAAACTTATTAATATCTATAATGGTTTAGAAATTTAGTATGCTGAAAATTAAAAATGTAAGTGCCAAGAACTTTATGAGTATTGGTGCTCAAACCCAGGCAGTGAATTTTGGTGATTGTCAACTTACATTAGTACTTGGTCATAACTTAGACTTAGGTGGTGATGGTAGCAGAAATGGTACTGGTAAGACTACTATTATTAATGCACTAAGTTATGCATTGTATGGTGACGCTCTTACAAACATTCGTAAAGATAATCTCATAAACAAAACAAACGGTAAACAAATGATTGTTACTGTTGATTTTGAAATTGATGATGTATCATATAGAATTGAACGTGGACGAAGACCAAACACACTAAAGTTTTTTATTAATGGCAACGAACCAGATGATGGAGAGCAACAAGGTGACAGTAGAGAAACACAAAAAGAGATAGAAAAGATAATAGGCTTTCCGCATGAGATGTTCAAGCAACTTATTGCACTGAACACTTACACAGAACCTTTCCTCAGTCTCAAAGCAAACGATCAACGTGCAATGATTGAGCAGTTGTTGGGTATCACAGAACTGTCATTAAAAGCAGATGTACTCAAAGAATTGTTAAAGCAAACAAAAGACAACATCAAAGAAGAAGAAATAAAAATTACTGCAATTACAAATAGTAATGAACGTATAGAAAAAAATATTACTGAGATTGAAAGTCGTAGTAGAGCATGGACTAAAACTAAAGAAGATAAAGTTGCAGACATGCAAACATCAATTGACACCCTAGAAGAAATTGATATTGAGCTAGAGATTGAAAATCACAAAGCAAATGCTGTTCTCAAAGAATCTACAGATATGAAAACAACATTACAAACAGAGTGTGAGCGTATCTCAACATCATTAATACGCAGTAATAAAAAATTAGAAACATTAAAGGGTAACTTACAAAAAGCCAAAGAGGGCGTATGTCCTGCATGTGAACAAAGTACAGCACATTTAGACACACACGAAGAATACACTAATGGACTAATCAAAGAAATTGATGAAGAAAATGTGTACAACGAAGAGCTTGTTGTTAGACAAAAAGAAGTAGAAGATGCCGTTGCTGAAGTTGGTGATTTGCCAAATGAAGTTGATACGTTCTACAACACATTAGAAGATGCTTTGTCTCATAAACACAATCTCGATACACTAAGAACTAACCTCGATGAAAAAATACAAGATGTTAATCCTTACGATGAGCAGGTACAATCTCTCAAAGACTCTGGGTTACAGGAAATTAGTTTTGAAAATATAAACGAGTTGACTTTCTTAAAAGAGCACCAAGAATTCTTATATCAATTGCTAACAAGCAAGGACAGTTTTATTCGTAAACGTATTATCGACCAGAATATTGCATACTTAAATCATAGGTTAGCATACTATTTAGACAAGATTGGACTACCTCATGATGTGAGATTTGCGAGTGATTTAAGTGTCGAAATAACAGAATATGGTCGCGACTTAGATTTTGATAATCTAAGCAGAGGCGAACGTAATCGACTTATTTTGAGCCTAAGTTGGGCATTTAGAGACATATATGAGAGCCTAAATAGGCCTATGAATCTGCTGTGTATTGATGAATTAATTGATAGCGGAATGGATAGTATGGGTGTAGAGAACAGTCTTGCAATTCTCAAAAAGATGAACAGAGAACAAGGCAAAAACATTATGTTGATCTCACACAAAGAAGAACTAGTTGGTCGTGTAAACAACGTGCTCACAGTAATTAAAGAGGGCGGATTTACATCATACAACACGGACACCGAGTATGTCGAATAATGTTTTTAGAGAAGCACCAACTAGCTCAAGACTAACCATTTATTTTGATGACAATCACAACGGCGATGGTTTATCAACACTCGAAGACTACAAAGCAATATTTGATAAACATTTTATAGGAACACAATTCCAAGATGTAATGGAATGGTGTTCTGGTCCAGCATTTGTAGGTTTTACATTTTTAGCAGAAGGCCTGTTTCGAAACTTGGTTTGTGCAGACATTGAGGCTGATGTAGAACGCAGTATTAACAAAACACTGGAACATAAACCAAATTATAACCACAGAGTAAAATTTATTCACAGTGATTGCTTTGATAACATAGATCAAAAGTTTGATCTCATTGTGGGTAACCCGCCACATTTTATTGACGACAGTTCTCAAGAATATAAAACATTTTTGAAAAGAAACATAGATCATAAATCTGAATATGACTGTGACCGCACAGCAATAGATTGGGATTGGTCAGCACATAAAAAATTCTTTCGACAAGTGCGACAACATCTCAAGCCAGGTGGCTATGTTATACTAAATGAAAATGCACAAGGTGCAACAGAAGAAACATTTGAAGAAATGATTGCAGAATCTGGTTTGCAGAAATATGCTGTTCATGTTAGCACAAACCCATCCAGACCGTTTTACTGGTACATGATCTTGAAAGGTTGATAAATTTATGTATGTCTTATTGGATTTATGAAGGAAAACAAATCAACGAATTACCGGAAGGTTGCGAAGCATTTGTATACTTGATAACTAATAAAAAGAACGGCATGAAATATGTTGGTAAAAAACTAGCAAAATTCAAAACAACTAAACCACCACTAAAAGGAAAAAAGAACAAACGCAGAGGCACTAAAGAAAGTGACTGGCGAGAGTACTGGGGTAGTTCAGATCATCTCAAAGAAGATATTGCCAAGTATGGCGAAAGCAACTTTATCAGAGAAATATTGTATATTTGTCCTAGCAGAGGGGTAGCAAGTTACCTTGAAGCAAAAGAACAATTTGACAGAGAAGTACTTCTTAATGATGATTACTACAACGGAATTATAAACGTTAGGGTAGGTGGTTCAAAAATCTTACGAGAAGCATTAGACAAGTTATAACTATAACTTGCAGGGCACACACAGACACCAAGTCATACTCTCTAGACACCAAGTCTTTCACAAACATAAACAGCACATAAGGTTAGCAGGCCGGTTATAAATTCTGCTGTGGAAAAACTGATGAAAATGTAATCAGACACGTACACACTGAGACACACCCACTGGTGTTAAGTATTGGTGTTGGTTGAATGCTGTCAATCGAGAACCACAATGTTCATAAAAACTGTACAATTAGGAACGAGCGTACAGATAGTACACTTTGGTGTATGACGTCGACGTAGGTTGGGAAAGGTCAGAGCCCATTGAACAGTGTAAATACCTACTTCCAGTCAGGCTGATAACACTCACGTGAAGCCAAATTTTTTTTGATGGAACCTTAACTGGTTCCGTCTGACCTCAACATCTACGTGAAACTGAAATGTTCTTTCTTCGAAAGAAATTTCGAACAAATGAATGAGTGAAGTGAAACGAACGAATGAATGCAGTTAGAAAAGGCCTTTAGGCCTTATTACTATTAAAGTTCTTCTTGGATACCTTTACCGGACTTGAGTCTATTATAGTTATTGATAGTTTTGACTGCTAGGTTTCTCTCCTTAACAGTCATTTGATGTGCATCAGTCCAAGATATACTACCACCTGAGTAGATGGCAATTTCGATGAGGGATTTTTCTAGTTGATCTGCTTCTGAGCGTAATCGATTTAATAAGCCAACGATTTCCTCAGATGTTTGTGTTGCTAAGAAGCGGTGAAAAAATTTACAGGATCAAAGTTTATCTCCTGTTCAAATTGATTTTCACATTTTTCACACTCTAGTAAAATTGACTTATTAACACCTTTGGCATTAACAACAGCAATTTCTTCTTCAATCTTTCTACCAATAGCAGAATCACAGTTTTCCATAAACTCTCTGATGGATGTTGAGTCTGTTACAACAAACTCGTCACCCTCAGCATCTTTGCCTTTGATACTAGCAACACTGTCAACCATTAGGTCAAAATTAAGTGCGGCAATTTGCACAAAGTTTGTGTTAAATGCTTTTAACTGTTCTAATTCATCTGTTATGGTTTGAATGCTTTGTAAACTTCTTGTGGTTTGGAAATTGGCAATACCTGCTTTAACAGAACTTTCGTAAGTGAAAGGTCTCACTTCTATTACTAGTCCGTTGTCAGTGTCAAAACTGTATGTTTCTTCTAATGTGGTCATGCTTTCTAATGCAGACTCAATGCTACCCACTGCTGAAACTTCTTCACCACACTCTGGGCATTTGGCATTAACATCAACTTCGTCGCCGTTGGTTGCCCCTTGCATAGCAATTAACAATGTGTCAACATCGTTACTCAAAAGTTTTCTAGGTTGTTTAACAGCCGGTACACAACTTTTAATAACCTGTGCTACTGCTTCACCGTTGAGCAATGCATCAGGATTCTTCATGATCATTTCATCTTTAGATGTCATGGGAAATATTGGTAATTCGCCATTCTCTGGCATTTCGATGATGTCTTCAGAATAAAATTTGCCCATCGAAGGCAATGATGTGTACAGTTTAGGCGCTCGGTAAAAGCCCTGTAATGGATTTGACGTTTGTGCCATATTAAAACTCCAGTTAATTATTTCGATAAATACACTAATAAAACAGTGATTTATACACAAAGGTATTTATCACCATAAAAACATGTGTTAATGGATTTTTTGAATGGCAGGTAAAACCACAGTTAATATACCAGGAGAAGACGGAAGAGATCGCGAGGTAACCTTACCTGAATATGCCATGGATTCCACTCTGAGGGATTTGGTCAAAGCAATGGCCGGACTTGCTGGTATCAGTGAAGAAACCAAAAAGGCCATGGAAAAACTTGGCCGTGACACAAATGAAAATTTCAAAGGGCAAACCAAAGAAGACAGAGATCGCGAAGCGTTAGCACAAAAGCAACTGGACAGTCTAAAAAATCTCAACCAAACAGTTGAGCAAAACAACAGAGACGATGCAAAAGATGCTGGTATATTAAAAGAAGCATTTAGTAACACTGCTGGCATAATGAAAAATCTATTCTTGGGTGCTGTCAGCATGGCCAGTACTGCACTGTATAACTTGGTTAACACAGGACATGCCACTGGATCAGTATTAATAGACTTAAACAGACAAGGTGTGCTGTTTGGCGAAACAATTGATGGCTTACCTTTTAATGAAGCATTTACTTCGTTCACTCGATTGGGAATGTCAGCCACTAGTGCAGGTGGATTGATAGGAGACTATTCACGTGTTGTTGCAACACTTGGTGTAAAAGCAATAACTGATCACAGTCTTGCATTAGGCAGAGACACTAAACTAGGTTCTAAATTTGGTATGACCATGAGAGAACTCACAGAGTACATGGCTGATGAATTGGAAATAAGACAATCAATGGGTATGATTGAAACCCTTGATGCAATGAGGACACAACAAAGTGCTAAAGAACTTTTTGAAAGCCAAATGCAATATTCTCAGGTACTTGGTACTGCTATAGAAGATTTACAAAAAGCATCAGATGCCACATTTGATGACCCTATGTTCCAAACTGCTATAGCCAGACTTGATTTACTTGGCGAATCAGCAGAAGGCTTTACTAACACCTTGAGAAAGAGCCAATCACAAATGGCCGCCATGGGCGTAGACTCAAAACTCATTGACGAAATTGGCAAGCAGATGTTTGATATCACTGCTTTCTACAGTGATTCGGGACAAGCATTGTTTAGTGCATTTGCTTCAACCGGAACAGCGGCTGGTGATGAGGTTACTGCAATGATGGCTGACATTAACAGTCTTGTTGCCCTAGGTGACGAGGCCTCTATAAAAAAAGCCGAGGAATTATTAGCAGGAATGCCAGCCAAAATGAGTGAAAGTATTGCAGATATGGGCCCAGAAGGCATTGCAAGTTTCAGGTTAGTTGCACAGGAAGTTGGCGGCGAGATGGGTGCCGCAATGATGTCTAGTCTTAACTCTATCAGACTGTTTAATAAAAGAATGAAAGAGGCAATGCCTGATAAAGACAGCAGAGACAAGTTTCTCCAAAACGAGTTTGCTAGGTTAGCACAGGCCTCAGCCGCATTTGACAATGCCAAAAATGGTATCAATGGTGCAATGGACACTGTTCGAATGGCTTTCACTGGAATGTTAAGTGGTCCTGCATTAGCATTACAAAATTTCATGACAAGTTTTTCACTTACACTTATAGAAAGAAGTGACGATATTAGTAAGGCTATTAGTAAATTAGTAGAAAAGTTTTTTCCAGAACTAGAAGATTCTGCTCTTTCTATAAGTGAAAAACTTTCTAAAATAGCCACAGATAATATAAATTCTGCAATTGACTCAGTAATTGAATTCATGAACAGTATCTCAGCAGAAGATGTAAAAGACACTATTAAAGGTATAGAAGATTTTGGTATTGCTGTAATAGACACATTCAATGTTCTTCTAGATGGCGCAAAAATGCTTTCAAGTTTCTTTACCAGTTCAATGTTTTCAGACGATGCAAGTTTTTGGCTTAAAGGTGCTGAATTATTTGCCAAAGTATTTGGTCTAGCACTTGCCGCACAAATGGTAGTGACAGGCGCCAAAAAAGCAGGCGGCTTTTTAATGGATAAGGCAACCGGAGGTGGTTCAGGTGCAGGTGCAGTAGCAGGTGCCGGTTTAGGTAAATCTGCCGCAGGCGTCAAGATGTTTGGTAAAGCACTAGCAGGTTTCCCAGCCATGGCAATTGCTGGTGCGATGAAGTTAGGACTCGCCATTGCAGTTATTGCCGGCGCAGTAGCCGGTTCTGCATGGCTGTTAGGTAAAGGCCTAGGATCAATGGCTGAAGGATTTGCAAAGTTCAATGACATTGATGGCATGAACTTATTAGCAGTAGGTGGCGGCTTGATTGCTCTCAGTGCAGGCATGTTAGCATTCGGTGCAGGTGCAGTTGTGGGTGCTGTTGGAAATATTTTAGGCGGCATGCTAGACGGACTAAACGAACTGTTTGGTGGCGACAGCATTTTTGATAAACTTAAAACATTTGGCGAGATGGATCTCAACACTGCTGGAATCAAAAACAATGCTGAAGCAGTAGCGGCATATGGCACAGCAATGAGCAAAATTGGTGCTGGAACTTCCGGTGCATCATTTGGCAATTTAATTGGCGGTCTCATGGACGGGTTGAATCAATTCTTTGGCGGCAAAACACCATTTGAAAAAATGGAAGAGTTTGGCAAAAAAGAGTTTGACATAGAACGTATCAAAGAAAATGCCACAGCATTTGCAGTCTTTGGTGAAGCACTTAATACCGCTAGTAAAGCAAACTTTGACAATCTAAATGACATTGGCGACATCATGGACGATGTCAATGATGAACTTGAACATCTCAGTGATACTAAGAAAATTGACCCAGTAGGACTTAAAGGCAATGCAGAAGGGCTTAAAGTATATGCAAGTGCATTAAGAGAACTTGCTAGAATTGACCCTTCCAAAATTGCACAACTAGGCGGTGCAATCGAATCTCTACATGAGGCTCTGCAAAGGACTACCAGTGGACCAGGTTTATTAGAAGCATTTAATCAAGTTGCTGGACAAAGTTTAGATGCAGTTGCTTCATTATTATTCTCTCCTTCTTCAGAAAGTCCTAGCACTGAAGCAATGACTAAAGCCAGCACAGATGGCACTGAAGACAGCAAAGCAAGTACACAAACACCAATGATTATGGCAGAAATCAATCCGGAGCAGTTAAAACAACTTAAGAAAGTACTTGATTCGATTGATAGTAAAACAGTGGCGTAATCACTTCTATTTCTAAATACTTGACAATCCTGATAAATACTGCTACAATAGTTAAAAATATGGATCTTATATGAGTTGGAGAAAACATTTTACACCTGTAGACAACAGTGGTTTACCACTTAATGTACAGGGTTCTGGGTCTAGCGAAGGACCTGGTTTTGGTGCTAACCAATTAAGCAGTTGGTTGCCTGAAGTTTATAGTGGTTCTCCTAACAGGCTCATGCGTTATCTACAATACGATAACATGGACACTGATACAGAAATCAATGCCGCACTTGACACTATTGCAGAATTTGGTACACAGGAAGATGAACAATCTTCTTTACCATTTACTGTCAATTATATGACAGATCCAAGTGATACAGAAAGTAAAATCATTGATAAGACTTTAACACAGTGGTGTAGTCTTAACAATCTCTATAAAAGAGCCTTCCGCATATTCCGTAATACTATTAAGTATGGCGATCAAGTGTTTATCAGAGATCCTCAAACATATGAGTTGTATTGGGTTGATCCTGCTAATGTTGAAAAAGTGATTGTGAATGAAACAGAAGGCAAAAAGATTGAAACATATTTTATTAAAAATCTAGATCCTATTTTCCAAGAGCAAATTGCAACAGATGCAAGTGCATTACATCAGAGACCATATGGTAGTGGACAAGGCATTGCTGGCATCATGAACCCAGTAAATCCAAATTCAGGTGGTTCATATAGTGCAGGTGCAATGGATGGAGTTGATCAAGGTATTCCAGTTAGTGCTGAACACATAGTACATGTCAGTTTAACAGAAGGCATGGATTCAAGTTGGCCTTTCGGTATCAGCATACTAGAGCCTATCTTTAAGATATTCAAGCAAAAAGAACTATTAGAAGATTCAATTATTATATACAGAGTGCATAGAGCACCTGAAAGACGTGTGTTCTTTATTGATGTTGGTAATATGCCACCACATAAAGCAAGACAGTACTTAGAACAAGTAAAATACGAAGTACAACAAAAACGTGTTCCTGGTAAAAATTCACAAGGACAAAGTGTTGCAGACAGTGCATATAATCCAATGAGTATGTTGGAAGATTATTTCTTTGCACAAACAGCAGACGGCAGAGGCAGTAAAGTAGACACATTGCCGGGCGGTGAAAACCTAGGACAAATTGATGATTTAAGGTACTTTAACAATAAACTTCTACGTGGTTTACGTATACCAAGCAGTTACTTACCTACAGGACCAGATGACGGTTCCGCGACTTATCAAGATGGTAAAGTAGGTGTTGCATTTATACAAGAATTTAGATTTGCCAAGTATGTAGAACGTTTACAAAAACAAATACAGGAAGATATTGACAGAGAATTTAAGATGTATCTCAAATACAGAGGTATAGAAATTGATTCCGGTAATTTCTTCTTAGAATTTAACAAGCCAATGAACTTTAGCAGTTACAGAGAACTGCAAATTGAAGCAGAACGAGCAACTCTGCTTAACAATGTTATGAATGTACCATTCTTAAGCAACCAATTCAAACTCAAGAAGTATTTAGGCTTGTCAGAAGACGAAATTAGAGAAAATGAAGAGCTATGGCGTCAGGAAAATGATGTACAGAAGTTCGAGTCCATGCAAACAGACAGTACCGGAGCATCATTATCGAGTATTGGCATAAGACCTGAACCAAATGTTGACGTAGATGTTGATGCAGACTTACCAACAGATGCATTACCAACAGATCCTGGAATGGAAGCCGGCTTAGATTCGTTGGCGGCACCAGATACACCGCCTACAGGGGGAACAGTATAATGAGATTAGATGAATTTTATAGTCCAGAAGAAGACAATAAAGACAAATTAAAGCAAACTGACACCAGAAAGACCCGTTTAACGTTAGAACAACTAAATAAACTACGTAAAGTAAGGGACATGAAGGAAACAGAAGAAGTTGAACATCAAAAATTTGTTCGTAAAATGTATTCTGCTCCTGCACAACCTGCTACAATATAAAAACACTGTTTTAAGTGGTACTTTTCTGTAAATAAATAGAATATAGTCAGAATCACTTCAAAAAACACCCATTTTACCCACATATATCTCAAAACACATAAGTAATAGTAAGTATTAGGTACTGAAATGTGCCTTATTCTATAACAATGTTATGGAAGTTTGAACATTTATACTAATTGGAGGCCACAAATGTCAGAATCAAACAAATTAGAGCAGATTCTCGAACTCCTTCTTGCAGAAGAAAATGAAAAAGCAGAAGAGCTTTTACATGAGTACGTTGTTTCTAAAGCTCGTCAAGAATATGAAAAAGTTTTAGACGAAGCAACAGAAGAAGTTGATGAGTCTGAAGAAGAATCAGTAGAAGAAGCAACCGAATCAGAAGAAGAAGCAGTCGAAGAGGCTGAAGAGTCTGACGAAGAGGCTGTGGAAGAGTCAGAAATGGAAGCAATCGATCAAAGTCAAGACTTTGAACAAGAACTTTCAGCAGACGAAGAAGAAATTGACGCAGAAGAAAACGGTTTTGCAGAAGAAGAAGGCGATGACGAAGAGCCTAAAGGTGAAGAAGACTTAGAAGACAAAGTTGATGACCTAGAAGCAGAACTTGAAGATCTACGTGCAGAATTTGAAAAATTAATGTCAGACGAAGACGGCGACGATGCAGAAGAAGTTGACATGGAACCTGAAATGGACGGTGAAATGGATATGGAAGATGAAATGGAATCCGTTGAATATGACATCGAAGAATCAATTGAAGACGAAGTTGTTGAAGAAGCAACTAAGTTAAGCGATTCAGTAGCAGAGCCTAAAGGCGGCGAAGCAGACAGTAATGAATCACCTTTTTCAAAAGCACCTAAGAAAACATCAGTAGCAGGCGCAGGTTCACCTGTAAAAGCAAAAGATGGTAGCGACGGTGTTAAAGGCGAATCAGCAAAAGATCACACACCTTCAGACAACATTAAAGTAGAGCCTAAAAAGGCTTAATTGTTAAAGGGGTAGCAATCAATGGCTATACGTAAACTTTATGAATATATGAGCCCGGACCATGCTGGTCTGAGACTTATTGAATCCGAAGATGGCAAAGACTTGTTTATGCAAGGTTTGTTTATTCAGGGTGAAACAAAGAATCAAAACGGTCGAGTATATCCTAAAGGTGAAATTGAAAAAGCCGTTGAGAGCGTTAGAAACAGATTAAGTAAAGGTGAAACTGTTTTGGGAGAATTAGATCACCCAGAAGAGCTTCAAATTAATCTTGATAGGGTAAGTCACATCATCACAGATATGCATTGTGATGGTAGTGATGGACTTGGTAAACTAAAAATTATAGATACACCAATGGGAAAAATTGCAGAAAGCCTGTTAAAGGCAGGTGCTAAATTGGGCGTAAGTAGTAGAGGCAGTGGTAATGTTAATGAATCTGGTAAAGTATCAGATTTTGATATAGTTACTGTTGATATTGTGGCCCAGCCCAGTGCGCCAGATGCATATCCAAAGACTATCTATGAAAGTTTATTTAACATGAAAGGCGGTGCAGTACTATATGATACAGCACAGGCCGTCACACACGATAATAGTGCAGAAAGACATCTAATGAAGCAAATCACTAGTTTCATTAGAGAATTAAACTTAAAGTAAGTAGGAGACTACTATGGCAGTGACATTTAACGAACTACTTGAAGGAACAGAGCTTTCGGAAGAAGTGCGCGGTTCTATTCAAGAAGCCTGGAATAGCAAACTGTCAGAAGCAAAAGAGCAACTAACTGCTGAACTTCGTGAAGAATTTGCCCAAAGATACGAGCATGACAAAAGTCTAATCGTTGAAGCAATGGACAATTTTATTACGACAAAAGTAACAGCAGAAGTTGAAGAACTTGCAGAAGATAGAAAAGCTCTTGCAGAGCAACAAGTTAAGTATCGCAAGGCTGTAAGTGAACATGCTAAACTACTTGACAAATTTGTAACTCAAAAAGTTGCAGAAGAAGTCAAAGAATTACGTGCTGACCGTGAAAGGGTTGCAGAACACGTTACTAAACTAGATGGTTTCGTAACTGAGCAACTCGCAGAAGAACTTTCAGAGTTCCACGAAGACAAAAAAGCATTAGTTGAGCAGAAGGTCAAAATGGTTAGAGAAGGCAAGAAGCAACTTGCTGAAGCCAAAAAAGACTTTATTAGTAAAGCCGCTGACAAAGTTGAAAACGTTGTCAACAAGGTTATTACTAACGAAGTTAAATCTTTCCGTAATGACATCACATCGGCCCGCGAAAATGACTTTGGTCGTAGAATCTTCGAAGCATTTGCAACAGAATATGGCGTGAGCTATTTGAATGAATCAAATGAAGTTAAGAAGGTTCAGAAGACATTAGCCGAAATGGAAACTAAGTTAAGAGAATCAAGTGAGAAACTTGAAGAGAAATCAGAAAGTGAAAAACTTGTGGAATCTAAATTAAGAATAGCAGAAGACAAGTATGCTCGTAAAGAGAAACTTAGCGAACTGTTAGCACCATTAGGCAAAGAGAAGAAAGAGATTATGTCTGACCTACTCGAAAGTGTTAAGACAGAGAACTTAGAGAAGAAATTCGATCAGTATCTCCCATCTGTTTTAGATGGCGAAACACCAAGAGTTAAAAAGACGTTAACAGAATCAGTGACAAAAGAACACACTGGAAATAAGAAGGCACCTGCAACAGCAGAGGCCAATGACAGCACGGAAGTTGTTGAAATAAACACTATCCGTAAACTAGCCGGACTTTCAAATTAATAGGAGTTAAGAAATGGCAAATTTATTTGAAAGCAACTGGTCCGCAACCAAAGAAGCATTGATGGAAGGCCTTAGTGGTCAACGTCAAAAGACTATGGATGTGGTACTCGAAAACGCAAAGCGTCAATTGTCAGAGGCCGCAACCACAGGTGCTACAGGTGCAGGATCAGTCGCAACATTAAATAAGGTAATGTTACCTTTGATCAGAAGGGTTATGCCTTCAGTGATCGCAAACGAACTTGTTGGTGTACAACCAATGAGTGGTCCAGTAGGACAAATCCACACACTAAGAGTCCGTTATGCGGAATCAGGTGGTGGTGCAACAGCAGGTGATGAGGCTCTAAGCCCATTCAAACTTGCTTCATCTTATGCAGGTTCTCCAGATGCAACAGCAGTTGCTGAAGGAACACCAGGTAGAAAGATGTCAATCCAAATCTTAAAAGAAACTGTCGAAGCAAAGACAAGACGTTTAAGTGCTAGATGGACATTCGAAGCCGCACAAGATGCAGAAGCAATGCACGGCGTTGACGTCGAAGCAGAAATTATGCAGGCATTAGCTCAAGAAATCGTAGTTGAAATCGACCAAGAAATTATCGGTTCTTTACGTTCATTAGCAGGAACAGGATCTAATAACTTAGACTTCGGTTCTTTAAGTGGTCAAAGCGTTTATGTCGGTGACAGACACGCGGCACTTGCTATTGAAATCAACAGAAGTGCTAACAGAATCGCGGCTAGAACAAGACGTGGTGCTGGTAACTATGTTGTTGTATCACCTGAAGCATTAACAATTCTTCAAAGTGCATCAACTTCAACATTTGCACGTACAACTGAAGGTTCTTTCGAAGCACCTACAAACACTAAGTTTGTTGGTACATTGAATGGAACAATCAAAGTATTTGTTGACAACTACGCCGCAGACGGTTCAGACATTTTGGTTGGTTACAAAGGTTCATCTGAGACAGATGCTCCTGCGTTCTACTGCCCATACGTTCCGTTAATGAGCACAGGTCCAGTTATGGATCCTGCTACATTCGAGCCAGTTGTATCATTTATGACACGTTACGGTTACAAAGAACTTACAAACACTGCAAGTTCATTGGGTAACGCGGCAGACTACGTGGATCACATTTCGTTGCAAAACGTAGCATTCCAATAAGATTTAATCTTATCAGAAGAGAAGAGCCCAGTTTTTACTGGGCTTTTTTTTGATTTCTCAAAACAAGTTTAATTGATAAATAGTTACAATAGACATAAAACCTGTTGGAATTATAAATGGCAAAACGAACTTACATTAATGCAGACGAAGAACTTATTATTCAAGGTAAGTTAATCCTCGAAGGTAATATTGAACAAAGACAATTTGTTCATAACGTAGAATTTACACAGCAAGATTTTGCAGGAGATATTCTTGTTGTTAATAGCGATGGTGCAGATTCAACTGGTAATGCTACTACAGCAAGTATTCGTTTACAAAGCGGTAACGCATACGGTTCTTTTTCTTTCACAGAAAGTGCAAACATTATTGCCGCTGATGCAAACATTAGTGCGCCTTACTTTATTGGTGCAATTAGTTCTGCAGACGGATTAACATCAGCAGTTAATATTGCTATCACAACAGATGCAACAGGTACAGGAAGTTTTCAAAATGGTGGCGACACAGCAACCATACCAGTAACACTAGCAACAGTAAATACAGATACTGGTACTTGGGGTAGCGAAAGTACTGTTCCTACATTTACTGTTAATGGCAAAGGTTTAATTACTTCAGCCTCACAAAATTTAGCAAACATATCTTCTTCACAAATATACAACTTAGAATCAACAGTTGAAGGATTCTTCAGTGCTGTTGACAACGGTGGAGATGGTTCATTCAGTTATTCAAGCGGTGTGTATACATATACAGGCCCAAGTTCCGCAGAAGTACAAGCACACTTTACTGCAGGAACAAATACAACTTACAATGCTGGTACATTTGATATTACAGATTCTACAATTAGAAGCAAGGTAAGTGCAACAGATTCAGGCGGTGACGGTTCATTTACTTACAATAGTACCACAGGTGTATTCACATACACAGGTCCAAGTGCAAGTGAAGTAAGAGCACACCTAAGTGCTAGTAATGGTGTAGACTATAATAGTTCAACCGGTGCGTTCCAAGCAGTTGAAAGTGAAATACAACATGACAGTTTAGACGGTTTTGTTGCAGACGAACACGTTGCTCACAGTGGCGTAACACTAACAGCAGGAGCAGGTTTAACTGGCGGCGGCGATATAACTACAAGCAGAACATTTAATATTGGTGAAAGCACAGGTATTACTGTAAATGCTGACAGCATTCAAACTAACGATAGCGAAATTGTACATGATGATTTAAGTGGCTTTGTTGCAAACGAACACATAGATCACAGTGGTGTTACATTAACTGCTGGTGCTGGTTTAACAGGTGGTGGTGACATTACCACAAACAGAACATTTAATATTGGTGAAGGCACAGGTATCACTGTAAGTGCTAATGAAATAGCAACAAATGACAGCGAAATTAATCATGACAACTTATCTGGTTATGTAGCACTAGAGCATGTTAATCACAGTAGTGTAACACTTACTGCTGGAGATGGTTTATCAGGTGGTGGTACAATTCAGTCTAGCAGAAGTTTTGATGTAGATTCTACAGTGGTTAGAACTAACACAGCCGGCACTCAATCAATTTCAAAAGACACAACGTTTACAGGCACAGTAGATTTAACTGGTGCAACTATCACTGGTGGAATCACAATTGATGGTGACCTCACAGTTGAGGGTGTGTTTAATACAGAAAATGTTGTTGATACTTATGTTCAAGATACACAAATTACATTGAACTCAAATAACTCTGTTACTGACAATACAGTTAGTATTGTTGCAAACAGACCAGTAGGCGGCGACACTGCTATACGATGGTTTGAAAATGTTGACAGATGGCAGTTTACAAACAATGGTAGCACATACAATAATATGCTATTGTTCTCAGACTTTAGTGCTGTAGATTCCGGAGGCGACGGATCATTTAGTTATTCAAATGGTGTATACACTTATACTGGACCAAGCTCTGCAGAAGTACAAGCACATTTTAGTGCAGGTACTAACACAACTTATAGTGCTGGTACATTTGATATTACTGATACAACAATTAGAGGTAAAGTAAGTGTAACTGATGCAGGTGGGGACGGAAGTCTTGCTTACAACAGTGGTACAGGTGTTATCACATACACTGGCCCAAGTTTAGCAGAAGTACAAAGCAGGATAGATAATTCAGCCGCAAATGTTCAAGCACACTTTAGTGCAGGAACAAATACAACATATTCAGCAGGTGTGTTTGATATTACAAACACCACTATTAGAAGCAAGTTTTCAGTTACTGACAATGGTGGCGACGGAAGCCTATCATACAGCAACGGTGTATTCACATATACTGGTCCTAGCCAAACAGAAGTGTTAGCACACATCAGTGGTGGCACAGGTATTGCAGTAAATGGTTCAGGTGTTATTAGTACAACTGATAGCGAAATTGTTCATGACAATCTAAGTGGATTTGTAAGTAACGAACATATAGATCACTCAGGCGTAACACTAACAGCCGGCACTGGTCTAACTGGTGGTGGTGACATTACCACAAACAGAACTTTCAACGTTATTGGTGGTGACGGTATAACTGCAAATGCCAATGATATTGAAGTTGATAGCACAGTGGTTAGAACAAGCGGAACACAAACCATTGCTGGTACTAAAACATTTAGTGATACTATTTTATTACCTAACAGTGCAACTAACACTGATAGAGCAATTTATACAGATAATGCTAACAGCAAAGCATACATTTACCTAGACGGTAATGCTATTGAAATTACTCCTGCTGTAGACGCAGGTGATGTAGAATCAGTAGGCTCCGGCGATGCAGAAATTTATGCAGGATTTAGAGCAAGTGGTAATACATCAATCCATGGCATCAAAAGTATTAGCGATAGCACATATTCTACAGTATCAGAAAGTGCAAATGTAATTACAGTAGATGCAGACATCAGTGCAATACGTGGTGCTTTTAGTGCCGTTGATAATGCAGGTGATGGTACATTCAGTTACAACAGTTCAACTGGTGTGTTCAGTTACTCAGGTGTGTCACAAAGTCAAATCAGAGGCGAATTTAGTGCAAGTGGTGCCGAATTAAGTTACGACAACAGCACTGGTGTGTTTACTAGCACAGCAGACAATTATAGCAACTGGACATTACAAACAGATTCAGGTGGCGGCTCAGCAGAAAATGTTAGCAGTCAAGAAAAAGTCACAATACAAGGTGGCACAAATATTAGTGTAACAAACAGTGGCAACGTTATTACTATTGCTAACGATAATGCGGCAGACATTACAGCAGTTACAGCCGGTAACGGTTTAACAGGAGGCGGTAATTCTGGATCAGTGTCTTTAGCACTCAGTGATAGTCATGTTAGAGGTTTATTAAGTGCAAGTGGTGATATTTCATACAACAGCACAACAGGTGTAATTTCATTTAGTCAAGCATCTGCACCAGTAACAAGTGTATTTGGCAGAACAGGTGCAATTACATTAGTAACTTCAGATGTAACAGGCGTTATAGATACAGGTGATTTAACAGAAAATACAAATTTATTCTTCACTGATGCAAGAGCAAGAAATGCAATTTCAGTAAGTGGTGATTTAAGTTACAACAACACAACTGGTGTTATATCTTACAATGAGCCTACTATGTATACTGACTCAGATGCAAGATCATCAGTAAGTGCAACAACTGGTCCTGCAGGATATAATTCTTCAACTGGTGTGTTTAGCATTCCAAACTCAACAACAAATATTGGAGAAGGCACAAATTTATACTTCACAAATGCTAGAGCAGATGCCAGAGTTACAAATGCATTAAGTGGCGATGTTACTATTGGTGGTAACTTAACTGTTAGTGGTACACAAACAATTATTAATACTGAAACATTAACAGTAGATGACAATATAATTATTCTCAACAACAACGAATCAGGTACTCCTTCACAAGATGCTGGTATTGAAGTTGAAAGAGGAACAGCAACTAACGTTAAATTATTATGGAGCGAAAGTTCAGATGCATGGCAATTCTACGATGGTTCGGCAACAAGAACAATAGCAAGAACAACAGCAGATTTGTCTGAGCAAACTAATCTTTATTTTACAAATGCCAGAGCAAGAAGTGCTATTACTGTAACAGATGCAGGCGGACTGGGTTCATTAGGATATAGTGGCGGAACAATTACTTATACAGGTCCTAGTAATGCTGATATCAGAGGTTTAATTAGTGGTACAGGCTTAATCAGTTATAATAGTGCAAATGGACAGATCAGCACAAGTGCTGACAACTATAGTAGTTGGACATTTATGGAAGGTAACGGTTCTGAGACAGGTACTGTTGGTTCCGGCCAGACAATGCACTTTGAACAGAGTACTGGTATCCAGATAGAAAAAACTGCCGATAGACAGTTAACAATTACTAATACTTCTCCAGATACAGGTACACCAGCAATTTTAAGCAATGGTTCAACACCATCTCTTAATAGTGGGATAAGTGCTTCAGAAATCAGAAGTTTAATTGGCGCAGGAACATCATCAACTACTGGTACAGTTACTAGTGTTGGCGGTGGTGCTGGTTTAACTGGCACAGTAACAACTAGTGGTTCATTAGCAGTTGGTCAAGGCAGTTACATTATTGTAAGTGCAAATGATGTAGCAGTTGATGCCACAAGTGCAAACACAGCAAGTAAAGTTGTAGCCAGAGACGCCTCTGGTAACTTTAGTGCAGGTGTTATTAGTGCAACAGCAACAGCGGCAAGATATGCTGACTTGGCAGAAATATATTCAGCAGATGCAAGTTATGATCCAGGTACAGTTCTTGTAATTGGCGGTGACGCTGAAGTTACAGTAACAGATGAGCCAGGCAGTTATCAAGCAGTAGGTGTTGTATCAACTGACCCAGCATACTTAATGAACAAAGATGCAAATGGTGTAGCAGTAGCATTACGTGGTAGAGTACCATGTAAAGTTCTTGGTAACGTAAACAAAGGTGATGTGTTAATTACATCAGACTTACCAGGACATGCAATGGTTGCCGCAGATCCTAAATCACTAAGTCCATTACAGATAATTGGTAGAGCTTTAGAGACAAAAACTGAAGCCGCACCTGGTGTTATTGAAATTCTAGTCTAAACACCTCATATCAAATCTTTTTGATAAATACTTATAACGGCGTAGACAGTGTGGCTTCACACTGACAATGTTTTTACAAACATTGAACTGACCGGGGAACAACATGGCAATTTTTGGTAACTTTAAGGGTACCACGGTTTCTGATTTCAAGATCGGCAAATCTAGTGGTAATAGAATAAGCACAGGCACGGTACCGTCAAGTGATTTGACAGCCGGCGACTTGTTTATCGATTCTAGCAATACTTCAATAAAAGTTTATACTGGCAGTGCGTGGTCCAGTATAGGTAACACTTTGACTGATCTCAATGTTGATAGTGGTACATTATTTGTGGATAGCACAAATGATACTGTAAGTATTGGTTCTACAAGTTCAAATGAAAAATTGTTTGTGAACGGCAGTCTACGTTTAGGGACTAACCCTAGTCTCCAACATTCTGGTGCATATTTAGATCTCCGTCACAGTAATGGCTCCGGAACAGTAATACGTGTAAGAGATAACTCTAGTGGAACAGATCCAGTATTCAAAGTACATGATGCAAGTAATACAAACGAAGTATTCAAAGTGCAAGGATCTACAATACGCATCAATGATGCATACGATATGCCCACAGCAGATGGTAGCAGTGGGCAAGTAATTAAAACTGATGGATCCGGAACATTAAGTTTTGGGTCCATTCCTGCAAGTGGTAGCAACACACAAGTTCAATTTAATGACGGCGGCGACTTAGCAGGAGATTCAGATTTTACATTTGATAAATCATCAAATACACTTCAAGTAACAAATTTAGATGTTATGGGTACATTCAGTCATGTAGAAGACTATGGTACCATAACACAAGCGGCAAATATCACAATAGATTATGGTGTGGTCACAGTAGATGATAGACAACCTACTCCACACGATAGTTATACAGTTTCAGAAGCAAATGCATTAACCTATATTAATGCAGGAGATATGATATTTGTCAGTGATGAAACAGGTGGTGCTACAATGGCTTTTTACGATGGCACTGATTGGAGAAGATTACAAGATAGAGCAGTTATAAGCTCATAATAGGAAACACACATGCCAAGAGCAAAAACACAAACAGCAAAAAAATCTACGAAAGTAGTTGAGAAAAAACAAGAACAAGAACAAAAACAAATTAACATAGATGAACTAATAGCCCATATAAGAGCAGAAGTAAAAAAAGAAATTGTTAATGAGTTTGAAGAAAAAATTAAGTTGGCTGAATCCAGAGTAACAGAAGGAATTCAGCAACGTAGAGATAAAATTACTCTAACTGGTGACACACAATACACCTTAGAAACTGACACAGATGGTCTACAGTTTAACAAAGAAAACGATACTGTTTTGCTTGTAGGAAAAAACGGACAACTGGCAACAGGGACCAAGTCTCCTAGAACGGTCGGCAAAGGTAGTGCTCATTTCAAAGCAGGATATAGTAGTGAAGCAGTATTACCAATTTCTGGTAATGGAAGTACCAGAGGTGTCATTGTAGAAGGCGATGGCGATGACGATAAGACATTTACTTTTCGAGCTGTGAGTAGAATGAATCGTCAGGGTGCTAACATATTAAGTGATGGTGCATTAGTATTAGGTAAGATGGAAAAACTAAATGATGCAACATTGAGTGTATACCATAGACACAATGAAGGAAATGGATTAAATGTTTCTATACCTTCGTTAGAGTTTGACAGTGCAGTGTTAGGGTTAAACGGTGCACCAGTTATGAGTAATAGATACAATTTTATAGAAGCAACCGCTGATGACAATAGTGTATCAGACGGTACAAAAGTTTTTAAGGTAAATGCACAAGGTGATGTATTTTCCGCAGGTGGAATGTATAGCAACAGAAGTAGTTATGCAGAGTTGTTTGAATGGGCAGACGGCAACACCAGAAATGAAGACAGGTTTGGTTTTACTGTAGCAGTAAATGAAGAAGGAAAATTAATTGTTGCAGATGAAGGTGATTTACCAATTGGAGTTGTTGTTCCATCAGCCGCATTAGTAGGCAATACTATGTGGAACTCATGGAAAGACAAATACCAAAAAGATGAATTAGGTAATCTAAAAAAGAGACAGTACTATGTGGTTGAATGGTACGACAATGAGACAAGTTTGGTACACAGTCACTTTAAGGAAACACTTAATAAAAATTTTGCATTACCAGAAAATGCATTAGAGTTACAAACAGATGAATTTGGTAATGATTTGGAAAAACCTATTTTAGATAAAAGTTTTGACACAACACAAGAGTACGAAGGTAGAGAGATTAGGAAGGAGTGGGCAACAGTATGCGTACTTGGAACAGTACCAGTTTACAAAGGCCAACTTTATAATAATAATTGGATAAAAATCAAAGACCTCAATGATGAGGTAGAAATAGTATTAATTAAGTAATTATGATAAATATATCATATAACAACTATACATTTATTAGGGGAATGTAATGGCAACAGCAATTCAACGTAGACGAGGTACCTCTACCCAGCACAGTTCATTCACGGGACTGGCGGGTGAGATCACGATCGATACAACAAACAATACAGTCATCGTACACGATGGCTCAACAGCAGGCGGACATAGGCTTGCAAAACATACTGAAGTACAAGCGGCGGCAAGTGGTGATATCACAGCAGTTACAGCAGGTAACGGTTTAACAGGTGGCGCGGCAAGTGGTGCGGCAACACTTAACATTGATCCAAGTTACTTTGATAAAGTAGCAGGTGGAACAGGTTTTGCGGCTAACTTCGAACCAAGTGCAAATAATACATACAGTTTAGGTAGTGCATCTAATGTATGGAAAGACGTATATGTAGGTCCAGGATCTTTATACGTTAACGGTCAGCAAGTACTTTCAGATAGTTCAGGTACTATTCAAGTTAGTGCTGACACAAACCAAAACATCAGCATTTTAACAACTGGTACTGGTGATATTGAATTAACATCAGGTGGTGACATTCAATTAAAAACAGACGTTGTTTTAACAGCAGACAAAACTATCACATCAAGTGGTGGTGTTAAGTTTGCTTCAAACATTAATGTTAACAGTAATCACATTAACAACGTAACAGATCCAGTAGCGGCTCAAGATGCGGCTACTAAGGCATACGTTGATGCACAAGTTGATACTGCTGATGATTTAAGCGAACTAAGCGGTGACACAGATGATATCACTGAAGGTTCAACAAATTTATTCTTTACAAATGCTAGAGCAGACGCAAGAGTTGCGGCGGCAAGTGATCTTGTAAGAACAACAGGCAACCAAACAGTTGCAGGTAACAAAACATTTAGTGGTAGCACTACATTTAGTGGTACATTAGCCGCAGAAGGCAGTGCATTAACAATAGCAGACAACCTTGTTGAATTAAACAGCGGAACTTCAGGATCCCCTACTGAAAACGTTGGATTTATTGTTGACAGAGGTGATGCTACTGATGTACAGTTTAGATGGAACGAAACTGATGATAATTGGGAATTCACTAATAACGGTAGTGCTTACTATGCTTTGGCGGAAAGTACAGCAGACTTAGCAGAAGGTTCTAATTTATATTACACTGATGCAAGAGCAGACGCAAGGATTGCATTACAAGTTGGTGCAAATCTAAACTTAGGTTCTAAAGATACAGACGACTTAACAGAAGGCTCAACAAATTTATACTTCACAAACGCAAGAGCAGTATCGGCACTTAGTGGTGCTGACACAGATAACGTTGGCGAAGGTTCAACAAACTTATATTATACTGATGCAAGAGTAAGAGCGGCAATAAGCGGCGGAACAGGTATTACTTACGATAGCAGTACTGGTGCAATTAGTTTAACAGACACTGGTTATGTAACAGGTGTTACAGCAGGTGCTGGTTTAACTGGAGGAGCAACTTCAGGTACAGCAACATTAAATATTGGTGCTGGCACAGGTATTACTGTAAACGCAGATGACATTGCAGTCAACATGTCAGATTTTGATACAGGTGATTTAGCAGAAGGTACAAACTTATATCATACTACTGAAAGAGTACAAGATATTGCAGGTGGAATGTTTAGTTCAAATACAGAATCAGGCATTACAGCAACATATCAAGATTCAGATGGAACAATTGACTTAGCAGTAAGTCTTTCACCATTTGATACAGGTGATTTAAGCGAAGGTTCAAATCAATACCATACAACAGCAAGAGCCAGAGCGGCAATTAGTGCAACAGACGCAGGTGGTGATGGATCATTAGCATACAATAGCACATCAGGTGTTATTACTTACACAGGTCCAAGTGCAAGTGAAGTAAGAGCTCACTTCTCAGGTGGTACTGGTGTTTCCATATCAAGTGGTACAATCAGCATTGGCCAGGCAGTTGGTACAAGCAACAACGTTGAATTTAACAACTTACTTGTACAAGGCTCGTTAACAGTTAACGGTTCTACAACAACTGTAAGCTCAACTAACACAACAATTGAAGATGCATTAATTGAATTAGGCACAGGCACAACAGGAACACCATCAAATGATATGGGTCTTGTTTTTGAAAGAGGTTCTAGTGATAATGCATTTATTGGTTGGGACGAAAGTGCTGACAAATTTACATTAGGTACTGGTGCATTCACAGGCGCAAGTACAGGCGCATTAAGTATTACTACAGGAACATTGGTTGCAAACTTAGAAGGTACTGTAACAGGTACAGTTTCAAGTTTATCTAATCATGACACTGGTGATTTAGCAGAAGGTTCAAACCTTTACTGGACAACAGCACGTGGTAATGCAAACTTTGATACAAAGATTGCGGCGGCTAATACAGGTGATCTAAGCGAAGGATCAAATCTATATTATACTAATGCAAGAGCAGATGCAAGAATTGCATTACAAGTTGGTGGAAACTTAGATTTAAGTTCTAAAGACACAGGCGATTTAGCAGAAGGTTCAAACTTATACTTCACAAATGCTAGAGCAGATGCTAGAATAGAGGCGGCTAATACAGATGATTTATCAGAAGGTTCAAGCAACCTTTACCACACTACAGCAAGAGCACGTGGTGCAATTAGTGTAAGTGGTGATTTATCATACAACAGTTCAACTGGTGTTATTTCATACAGCAGAGGCCCAGGTGATATTACAGCAGTTACAGCAGGAACAGGTCTTTCAGGAGGCGGTTCAAGTGGTGCAGTTACACTTAATGTTGATTTAAGTGAACTACCAGACATGACTGCGGCAGTTGACGGTTCAGCAGACGAATTAGTTATTCTTGATAACGGTACAAGTAGCAGAAAACTTGTTAGCGAAATCACACTAAGTGACTTCAACAACGACCAAGGTTGGACAAGTAATGTTGGTGACATCACAGGTGTTACAGCAGGAACAGGATTAACAGGCGGTGGTTCAAGTGGTAGTGTTACACTTAACGTTAACACTGGTGCAGTTGCAAACGGTAGTTCAGCAATACCAACAGCAGATGCTGTTTATGACTTTGTTATTGGTCAAGGTTACTCAACAACAGTTGGTGATATAACAAACGTAAGTGCAGGTACTGGTTTAAGTGGCGGTGGATCAAGTGGTTCAGTTACACTTAATGTAAGTGGCTTAACAGTAGCACAATTTGCAGGTGGCGCAATACAAACTGGTTCAGAAGCATTTAGTGATTCAGACACAGTATTGATGACAGCGGCGGCAGTAAATGATAGAATACAAGCATTTGGTTATACAACTAACGTAGGTGACATCACAAACGTAAGTGCTGGTAACGGTTTAACAGGTGGTGGAGCAAGTGGTAGTGTTAGTTTAGCACTAAGCGACTCACATGTTAGAGGCTTATTAAGTGGTGGAACAGGTATTACATATAACAGTACAACTGGTGCAATTAGTTTAACAGATACTGGATTAATTACAGGTGTTACAGCAGGTACTGGTATAAGTGGTGGTGGTACATCAGGTACAGTTTCACTAGCATTTGCTGGTAACGAATTACCGGATATGACAGCGGCAGTTGTTGGTTCTCAAGACGAACTTGTTATATTAGATAATGGTACAAGTAGCAGAAAACTTATTTCAGAAATCACACTAAGTGATTTTAATAACGATGCAGGCTTTACAACTAACGTTGGTGACATCACAGGTGTTACTGCTGGTACTGGTTTAACAGGTGGCGGTTCAAGTGGTTCAGTTACAGTTGCACTAGCAACAGCAGGTGCAGGTGCGGCTACATACGGTAGTACAGCAAACAGCACTAAGATTGACAGTATCACAATTGACGCATACGGTCGTGTTACAGACGTTGTTACTGGCGGAACAGGTGATATTACAGGTGTTACAGCAGGTTCTTACTTAACAGGTGGTGGTTCAAGTGGTAGTGTTACACTTAACGTTAACGCAACAAGTGCAAACACTGCAAGTACAGTGGTAGCAAGAGATGGTTCGGGTAACTTTAGTGCAGGTGTTATTACAGCAACAGCAACAGCGGCAAGATATGCTGACTTAGCAGAAAGATATGCTGGTCCTGCAGATTTAGAGCCAGGCGATGTTGTTTGCTTTGGTGGAGACCAAGAAGTTGTTGCTTGTGAACTAGACTCATGTCATAGAGTTGCAGGTGTTGTAAGTACAGACCCAGCATACTTGATGAACGCAGAAGCAGATGGACACCCAATTGCATTGACAGGAAGGGTACCATGTAAGGTTTCAGGTCCAGTTGCTAAAGGTGATTTACTAGTAAGTTCAAGCATTAAAGGTCATGCAAAAGTTGACAATAATGCAGGTCCAGGTAGAATCATTGGTAAGGCAATTGGTTCAAGTGAAGGTGGCGAAGCAGTCATCGAAGTACTTGTTAACTTGATGTAAAAATAAAAATAACCTACTAGATTAGAAAGCATAAACCTAGCACTTCGGTGCTAGGTTTTTTTATGGCTAAACTGATAAATACATGTGGGTAGGTATAAATTAGAACAATAAAATTCTATCCGAGACACATACACTTATAAACACCATAAACAGAAACAAATAGGTGGCTACACGTATGAATGAAATTTTTAACTTAATAGCAGAGGTTGGTGCCCCCATTGCTGGTAGTATTGTAATGGGATTCTTTATCTTTCTTGTAATCAAACAAATTTTACAAGGCATAGTAGAAGAAATCAAAACACTAACTATTTTTTGCAACAGTCTTGAAAATCGTGCTCGTACTATGAGTAACGAGATGATGAAAATTGATTTGTTAGTAAGCAGTGCATTAGAGTTAAGACCAGACATAGACAGAGTTGCCCGAGCAGAAAATTTTATTGAAGACGGTAAATTAGATGCGAGGAGAGATTAATGCAAAGCATTAAACCAAACAATAGCGATATCGCAATGGTATTTGCGGAATATTATATTCATCTCAAGAAAGATGAGTCCATAACTATTCCAGAACTAGAGGCTAAGTATCTCAATATTAAGCCCGGCGATGGCTTTATGTCATTTGTAGACCCTGTTACCCAAGAGGTAACATTAAAAAAAGTTAATTTACTGGATATTACTCATATAAATCCACGGGAGTCATAATGGAAATTTCCAGTGTGTCCTCTCTGATTAATGATTATGGCTTTCCCATAGTCATGATGGTTGGACTAGGTTACTTTATATATTATGTTTGGTGGTTTATAGGAGAACACATTAATCCACAACTTGAAGAAATGCATATGGCATTAATAAGAGTTATAGATCAAACAAGAATGTTAGATCAGGATTTAATTAGGTTACAACAAAAAGTTAATGTTGTATTAGAGTACCGTGCTAAAGAGCAACTTGTCAAAGACGCAAAAGATCAAGACACTCTAAAAAAGCACAAGGAGACAGACAATGAACAGTAAAGATTATGAGTTATTAAAAAAACAAATTGGTCCACGTATTTGGTCCGGAAGTGATTTATTCAAAGCATTCTCGTTTGGTGTTTTATTAGGATTGTTGGTTATGAGTCCGTTGGCATTAGCCGATGAACTAGTTCATAAATTTAAGAATCCAAGTTTTAGCGGCGTTGGCACAGGCGCACATTATTTAACTATTGAGAATCAACAAAAAAGTCGCAAGGACAAAATTAGAGATGATATTGAGGCAGAACTATTACGTCAGCAACGTGAAGAAGAAAACTCAACATTAAACAAGTTTTTGAGAAACTTAGAAAGCAGAATTTATAGTCAGATATCTAGACAATTAGTAGATCAGATGTTTGGTAATGAAGAGGGTGCCGATTACGGCATCTTTACCATCGAAGGTAACACTGTAACGTATGAAAGACTTATGGGTGAAGATGGTATAGAAATAATTAGATTAACAATAGTAGACGCAGAAGGTTCGACAACCACTATTGATATTCCAGTAGGAGTAGCAATCGGTGGCTAACAATAGTCGATCAGTGTGGGAAATCCCACACTTAAATTTTTATGATGCGTTTACGGGTGTTAAAGACGCAGTAAAAAGGGGCACGAAAATTGCATGTATTACAGCAATGTGTTTACTTTTTACAGGATGTGCATCTTTAGCATTACCACAGAATTCCCTTACGGGAGAGTGGTGTTGGGACTCGGCCATGGAGTGCATTGAAGAGCCAGGGCAAGTTGAACTCCCAACATACGCGAAGCTCAGACAACTTCCACCAGCAGAAATTATGCCAGTGGTTGCTGTGTATGAGTTTGCTGATTTAACCGGTCAGCGAAAGCAACGTGATAATATTGCTTTATTTTCTACAGCGGTAACGCAAGGGGCAAAAGCATTATTAATAGATGCTCTTAAGGCGGCAGGAGCCAAAGATACTGGTAACGGTACTTGGTTTCGAGTCGTGGAAAGAGGTCTGGGTCTTGACAATCTTGTACGAGAAAGGCAGATTATTCGAAGTACAAGGGATGATGTTAGAAAAGCCGGCGGTGAGGCACCTGATTTACAACCTATGTTGTTTGCAGGAATTTTACTTGAAGGTGGTATAGTAGGTTATGACAGCAACATAGAAACAGGAGGTAATGGAGCAAGGTACTTAGGTATTGGTGGTAGTTCACAATATAGACGAGATAGTATAGTAATTAGTCTTAGAGCAGTGAGCGTACTTACCGGCGAAATTATTCTCAATGTACAGACATACAAGACAATTTTGAGTGTAGGCATGGGAGGAGACGTTTTTCGTTTCCTTGATATGGATACAAAATTATTAGAGTTAGAAACAGGTATCACCTCAAATGAAAGTGTTACTTGGGCAGTAAGAAGTGCAGTAGAAGCGGCAGTTCTTGCTCTCATAGAACAAGGCGATCAGAGAGGATATTGGGAAATTAAAGATGAGGTTTTCATTGAAAATATTGAAAACATTGACTTGATTGATCTCAACGATACTACAAACTCAGGAGGAAACAATGTTGAAGAATAAATTGTCAGCATTAGTTATGACAGCAGGTTTAATGTTTAGTGGAGTTGCATTGTCACAAAGTGCAACAGATAATGAGATCTTGCTTGACCAAGCAGGTGATACATTAACATTAGTCATTTTACAACAAGGTTATGGTAACAAAATATCAGGTGATTCAACACAAGGATCTGATTTAGATATCAATGGCTCATCATTAAATATAAACCTCGACCAAGTTGGTAATAGTAATAAGTTTTTTGGTGCAATTACTGCAGACAGCAGTACATACGACTGGACTTTTACTGGCGACAGCAACGTGTGGGATATTTTAATAGGTAGTACAGGATCTGCAGATTCTGGTGATATCCTAGTAGATGTTACAGGCGACTCAAACACATTTGATTTTGACCTAGGTAGTGCGGCAAGTGCAGAAAGATTGGACTTTGACCTAACAATACTTGGTGACAGCAATGTGTGGGATATCGATATTGAAGTAGATGATTCTACTTGGAATTTTGATATTACAGGCGATAGCAACAACTTTGTTACTAGTCAAACTGATGGAACATATCAATACATGAAAGTAGTACACGACGGTAGTGGCGGCGACTTTGATTTAATTCAAAGTTCTGGTACTTGCCCAACAGGTACATCATCATGTTATAGTCATATGGATTTGAATATAGACAGTGAAAACGCAACAGTTACGATTACACAAAAAGATTAGTGTACTCGTAGCTCTTCTGTTTTCGGCACCATTTGTAGCCGGAGAGTCTATCGGCGACATTTTTGAACAAAGCGGTTCACCGGGCAGTATAGAACGTACTACCGGTGAACAACTTTCAGCAACAATTGATACTGGCATTGTTAGTATGGATAACGTTGAAACAACAAATGGTAGGCTAAAGATACAGTTTATAGACGAGACACAAGTCAGTATGACTGAGCATACGTTAATAGAAATTAACGAGTATGTCTACGATCCCAATCCAAGTAAAAGCAGAATGGCATTAAATTTTGCACAAGGCACAGCAAGATTTGCCACAGGTGGATTAGGATTAGTACCAAGAGAAAATATTCAAATACAAACACCCACTGCCACTATTGGCGTTAGGGGTACAGATTTTACAACAACAGTAGACGAGTTAGGTAGGAGCCTTGTTATACTGTTACCAGACGAAAACTGCAACGATAGAGTTAAACTTGAAGAAGGATGTAAACCTTCAGGCAGTATAAGTGTTACTAATGATGGCGGCCAAGTATTTCTAACAGAAGCATATCAAGCAGTTATGGTTACAACATTTGAACAAGAGCCTACTAGGCCAGTTACATTAACAAACTTAGATATTAATCAAATAGACAATATGTTTATTGTAAGTGAACCAGTACAAATAACAGAAGCAGAAGAACAACAACAAGCAGAAAAACGAGGCATAGATTATCTTGCATTTAATGATTTAGATGTAGATTTTTTAGAAGAAAATTTATTAGATGATAACTCAGACGATGTTTCATTAGAATTTACTGAACTAGACATTGATTATTTGGGAGTAGATTTTTTACAGGATTTACTAGAATTAATAGAAGATGTAGATGAATTAGGCAAAGACCGTTTGTCAGCATCAAGCGAACGTGTGGGAAAAGATATTATCACAGGAACACTCAATCCTGGATTTGATCCTAAGACACAGTTTAATACTATTATAGACAGTGGTGGACAAATTTGGTTTTTAAGAGATGTTAATGGTAAAATTAGTGTTAAGGTTCCAATTGGCAGTAGTGCAAGAATAGAAACAGATATAGAAAACCGTAGTAACATTATTTGTGTTAACGATTGTAGTAGCATAAATATATACATAAGACAGTCACAAGGTTAATATGAACATAGATAAAAAACTAAACAACATGAAACCAAAAGATACCCCTCTTTTAGTATTGGGGTATATTATATTAGGCATGTTTTTATTAATACCTACAAAAGCAAATGCGGATAACACTATCCTCATTAATCAAGCAGGTAATAACTTAGATCTCAATATTCTACAACAAGGTTACGGCAACACAGTAAAAAATTTACAACTAACTGGAGCCGCCAGTCTAAATGGTGCCAGTTTGAGTCTTGACATTGACATGGTAGGCAACCTTAACGATGTGGGCCTTTGGTCAAGTGGTAGTGATCAAAATGTAAGAGGAGACATCGACGGTAATTCCAATGATTTATTTTTAGATGCTCACGGTAATTCAGTTTCATTACAAGCAGATGTAATAGGTGATAATAACTATGCTTGGTTAGAAGCAGGTGGAAGTAATAGTCACACTAATAATGCTATTCAACTTTATCAAGCAGGAGACAGTCATTATGCTTACCTTGAAGTATTTACTGGCACTTACAACAACATAGATACTTATCAGGGCAACGGGCAAGACGACAACCATGTTTATGTTTTATTAGGCTCTAATTCAGACAGTAACAATCTCAAAGTGTGGCAAGGCAAACATGCTGATGGTACAACTGATGTTGACGAAACAGGAGACCATGAAGCATACTGGACAGTGACTGGAGATAACAATGTGTTAGCAAGTTTCAAACAGACACCAACAGAGGCAGTGGCGGAGCAGGACATCACCTAGCAAATATCATTACAGGTGATAGTAATAATGTAGACCATACACAAATGGGCAAAGCAGGACACGATGGCTTCATAGAAATAACCGGTGATAGTAACACTGTGGATTTATATCAACGTGGTAACGGTGGTGTCAAATGGGCAGACATTGTGTTAGATGGCGATGGACATAGTGTTGATGTTAATCAACGAGGCAGTAATGCCGCAACAGCGGCCATAGATTTAACATATGGCACTGGTGCTTACACCCTCAACTTAACACAAAATGTTACAAGTCAAGCAGGTAGTTATAGTATAACAGGTGTATGTTATAACACAGCAGGGTGTTCAGTAACAGTAAATGGTAGCAACTAATGGATTACGGCGGCGACGGAAATTGTCCAGAAGAATTTGAAATCTGTTTAGACACTGAATCATACGATGAACTCATTGTTATGATGGAAGAAGCAGGTGTTGAAATGGATTCAGAAATGCTTGAACTGCAACCATTAGGTGATGCAGAAGCCGTTGCAAACTTTACCTGGGAAATACTATTCCTCAGTCCGTGGGAATTGGCCTACATAGCACTACCAATGAGTGTGTTAGCCTTTTACGGACTATCAATATACGCCGTTTTCAAATGGCTCCAAAAGAAGTTTTCATGACATGGGCTACACAGAAGCCGCATTGGTATTAATACTAAGTACGTCATCAGGCGAAATTCTTAATACAAAAATAGTCAGAACATTTGTTCAAGATTGGCATTGTGTTGCATTTAAGTTTGACCCTAAGTATGATAGACATTTGCAACAACACGGGCTTGATTACTGGTTAGAACATAAAGAATATGCACAACCAGGCTACACAATCAGTTTCCAATGTAAGCAAGTTGGCCCTTATTACACAGCATAAAGAATGTGTTATTGTATAAATATACTTGAAGATACGTTGATCTTCATCGGTGGTAGATAATTATCTACCTTGGTTAACCTAGAAACTGGAGAAAATATGAAGAATATATTTTCTATGTTCGCAGGTCTGTTCTTCTTTGTAAGTTGTGCATCAGTTGGTGCAGTAATTGAAGGAGGAAAAGAGTTCACGACAGGCGTAATAGACGGTTCTGTTAATGCTGTTTCGACTGTAAGTCAAGCAGTTTTAGAAGATGCGTCTAGTATTGCTAACACTGCGGCCGAAGCGGCAAGTGGAGTTATCGAAACTGTAGAAACAGAAGTCGATAAACAAACAGACGAACTTCAAGACCCAAAAAAGGACTAAGCCTGATCTCTCCTCGCAAAGAGAGTAAGGCAACTAACGGGAGTGATATTAAAATGTTAATACAGCAAATTAAAAAATATTGCACCGAGAATCCTCAGGAGTGCGAATAATGTTGAAAGCGATAGCATTTATTTTGTTGTCGCTTTTTTCTTTAAGTGCAACTGCTAAATTAACGCCATTACAAATACATAGTATACAAAATGGCTGGCATGCCCCTTACAGCCAAGAAGTCATAGATCAAGTTTATGGTGTTCCACCAATTGTATTGCCTGAACAACGTGAATTCCTAATGGAAGCATATATTCCAAATAATTATTGGAGTGAACCTGCAGACAACTGGATGTGGATGTTGTTTTGGGGTTTGCAACTAGCAGACATATACAGTACATATGAAGGTGTAAAATATGATTGTATTAAAGAAGCAAATCCATTATTGCCTGAAATACCTACAGTAGGTGAAATGGCATTATTAAAAGGTGTAATTTTGTTTCCTACATACAGTGCAATAGGATGGGATAACATTACCAGAGCCGAACTAGTGGCACCTTTGCTACTAGGTGGATTTGTTGTGAATAATAATTTTAGGCTTATCAGTAAAGCCGAAAGACGTTGCAATCTGCGATAACTATCTATAAATAGATTCATGCTAACAGAAAAAGTCTTAGAAGTAAATCACTATAGTGATCGACTTTTCTCATTCAAAACTACCAGAAATAAATCATTTAGATTCAAGAATGGCGAATTTGCTATGATTGGTTTAGATGCTGAACCACGTCCAATTTATAGAGCATACAGTTTAGTGAGTACTTGTTACGATGATTATCTAGAGTTTCTCAGTATTAAAGTATCCGATGGTCCATTAACAAGTAGATTACAACACATACAGCCAGGCAACGATATATTATTAAAGCCAAAGTGTACAGGCAGTCTAGTATGTGATTATCTTACACCAAAACAAAATTTAATTATGTTGTCAACTGGAACCGGCATAGCACCCTTTTTAAGCATTGCTAAAGATCCAGAGACATATAGTAGATTTGAAAATGTGTATCTGTTTCATACTGTAAGAGAAGTTGCAGAAATCACACACAAAAATTCATTAGATGAGATAGAAGGAATGATGCCTTTTACATACATACCCTCTGTTACCAGAGAAAAATATTTTCGACAAGGCAGATTTTGGAATCACATTGAACCTACACTGAATAGAAATCTTAGTAAAGAGTTAGATGCTGTAATGGTATGCGGTTCGCCAGACCTGAATAGAGAGTGCAGAGACATGTTTTCTAAATTAGGTTTCCAAGAAGGCAACACAGGTGAGATGGGAGACTTCATGCTCGAACGTGCTTTTGTTGACTGAAGCATACGATAAATATTACTATGAAATGGTTGTACAGCGGCTATGCCGTAGCAATATCTATATTACTACTGACAGCATTACGAGTTGCTGACCCTACGCCAGTTCAAAGTCTGCGTTCACAGACATTCGATTACTACCAACAATTAGATGAAGTTAAACAAAGCGACGAAGTTGTAGTAATAAACATTGGCGAAAAAAGCCTACAGCAATGGGGACAATGGCCATGGCCAAGACAGAATTTTGCTCAACTGATAAGCGATTTGAGAACGATGAATGGGGGCATTATAGGGCTGAATATTATGTTTCCGGAACCGGACAGGTTTGGAGGCGACCCGATTTTATCGAGTTGGATAAACGAGAATGGAGTCGTTTTAAGCCAGACCCCGTCTGCCAAAGGGGTGAGGAGTTCAGGCCCTCACATTGGCACAGCCACAATAGGCCCTTCGAAAGCGACAGACTTCTTGCTAAGTTGGCCAAATCTCGTCATAAATATTTCAGAGCTCGAACAGTCGGCTGACGGTATAGGAGTAATAGCAAGTGCCCCACAACCAGATAATCAAACAAGAACATATCCTTTAGCAATTGGAGTAGAGGGTAAAATATATCCTTCTTTTGCTATTGAGATGTTGAGAGCATATACACAAAAGCCAAGTTATATGTTAAAGACATCAGAGATAGGTGTACAAGAATTTGCAGTACCACCTTTCGATCCCATAGTTACACAGACAGATGGAACTGCCTATATTCGCTTCAACAATACATTTGAAGAATACGAATATACAGATGCGAGTAAACTGCCTGACTTAGGTGGAAAGTTCGTGATAGTGGGAGTAAGTGCAGAAGGTGTTGCTAATCCGGTTCCCACTCCGAGAGGCAACATACTACCACAGCACATACAAGCACACATGCTACAGAATTTTATAGACGGGAGTAACATTACCAGATCTGAATTATCGTCGCTTACAGAGCTTCTGTGTGCGTTGTTGAGTATGGTATTGATTGCTTTAGCAATATATAAGTTGCCTATATGGGCAGGACTGGTAACTACGGTTACTATTATAGGCGGAATTGTATACTACAGTGTACATTCTTACACAGCAAATTTAGTTTTATTTGATGCAACTTTTCCAGCAATAAGTGCATTCCTAATCTTTACTCATGCAAGTTTTAATAACTTCTGGATACAATTCAAACTCAGACAAGAAATAGAAAAGCAGTTTGCAGGATATTGTTCACCCACAGTTGTGCGTATGCTACAAGAAAATCCTGCACTGATCAAAGAAGGCATGAAGCGAGAGATATCAATATGCTTCTCAGACTTGCGTGGCTTCACACCATTAGGTGAAAGTTTTGGAGATGATGTACAAGGACTCACAAAACTAATGAATGGATATATGGATGCTATCACACAACCTGTACTTGATGCAGACGGTATGATTATCAAGTACATAGGTGATGCAAGTATGCATATACACAATGCACCAAACGACGATGCAAAGCATGAACATTCAGCAGTGCAAACCGGTTTGGATATGCTGAGAGCAGTGGAGAAATTTAATGATAAGATCACAGCAGAGGGAAGACCTCCAATTGGTATGGGGGCTGGCATTAACACTGGCGTTGGTTATCTCGGTGAGATGGGCTCTACAAGCAGACATAGTTATGATGTACTTGGAGATGCTGTATCAACTGCCGCACGAATTGAGTCTAAGTGTAAAGAGTATGGATGCCTCTTATTGGTAGGCGGTAGCACATATCACAAAACTAAAAATGATTTCTTTTATTTGAAAGTAGATGACTTGGCAGTTAAAGGTAAAAGTGTTGGCATAGAAATTTACACTGTACTTGATTACAAGCCAAGCAAACATGCTAAGTCTAGAGAAATGCATGCCGATATGCATAAGCATTATAGAAATCAAAATTTTGATAAAGCAATTAAAATGTGTGAATTGTTAAAGACACATTTTGATGGTAGAATGATAGGCTACTACGATATGTGGATTGATCGTTGCGAATATCAAAAAACACAGGACCTCCCCGCTGATTGGAACGGTATCTTTATTGCAACCACCAAATAAGTTATTCTATATCTAGTTCGTATCTTTCGAGGTTGGCTAATAAGTTAGGAATCTCGTCTTTCTGAATCATATTAATAATAGTTTCAGTTACTGAGATTTCTTGTCTTACCATACTCATACGCAACAATAACTTCTTTAATTCGGCTTCGTAAAAGTCCAACTCTTTTTCTTTACGGAGTTTTTCTTCTATCATGTCAGCAATCAGAATTATATTACTGCCCTTCATAATAATATTTATGATTATTCGTCAGGCATCCAATCTTGCATGTTTAGGAAAAATTCATAATAGTATCTGGCATCTTTAATGTGTTGCCTTGCATGAAATAGTTCTAATGGAATTTGCTTTTCGTTTAATTTTAACAAAGGCCAGTAGTATCTTTTAAGTATTTTTTCTATACGTTTTATGTCATGCTCTAACGCATCAAGCATTGCATTATTAAATGCTTTGTCTGTTACTAATTCTGCAAGCCATTGATGATTATAATCATCAGGATTATATCTACGCACCATATTTCTTGTTTCGTAATATATTGCACGTATAGGATTTATATCAGTTCGATACTTTTTCATTATGTTTGGAAAAATAAATTCTTGTGATCTAGTTCTAGAATTTTTTAATCCTTGGCCGTATTCTTTTTTCAAAGACTCTCTGAGAGATGCTAAGTCTTTGTGCATGTTCTGGGAGTATTCTTTTATTAACTTTTCAGCACGTTTTTGATATGCAATTGACATGTGAGGTTTGCATTTTTCTATATCATCTATAGACCAAATACCATCTAAAAGGTCATGAGGTAGCGTTTTTGTTTTTTCAAACTTATCTAATTCTGCTTGTATGCGTATGCATATGAAATCAATAACACTTGACACCATTACTCCAGTAAATCATTATTTAATCTGTGTGAATGTCTAATATAGTATGCAGTTTATCTGTTCCGCCGTTTGTACCAAGTGTGATCTTTGCTCCTTGATGGAGCGGTCTAGGCCATTGCCCTATGTCTACCCAGGCATAGCCTGCACTTTCTCTGTTGAGTGTAGGAGAAAATTCTTTCTCTACAACTGCAACAAAACTATAATATAAAAAATTCTTGTCTCTACTTTGATATACATCTATAGGATTTAATTTTTCTAATTGAGGCATAAAGCCTATTTCTTCAGTTAGTTCTCGTTGTAAACATTCAAATGGTGTTTCGCCTTGTTCTATTATACCGCCAAAAAATCCCCACGTATTTTTATAACGTTTGTCACTGTTTCTTAGTTGTAGTAGGCATCGACCTGTGTCTTTTGTTAGAAACAATACGCCAGCGGCTTTGATCATAAAATAAGTCTCCAGTAACCACCGTTGTATTCACCTTCCCAACTACTTATCCAGCCAGTTGCTTTAGTCCATTTGTATTGTGCATCAGTATATGAATTAGTTACATAAGCAAGATCGCTAACATTGCTACTGTCAAATACTATGCTCCATTGGTTACCGTCGTACTCTATTATGTCATTTGCACTTGCATTAATACTACCCCATTCTGCAAACGTAGGCACTATATTTTCTGTAATCAAATACCTTTGCCCTAATGCTTGTGGGTCTAAACCGTTACTGGGTCTAGATGATTGAGGATTAATAATTTTTGTAATATCACTGAGTGTATTCGACGGCAATGTGTCGCTGTCTATATTAAAAATCAATGATGTTTCATCAAGTGGATTAGCAACAACAGTACCAATAACTAATTGAGATATGTCATCCATGTCGTTTGATAAATTTAATTCAAGTCTGCTTGTTGCTTTTAGTTCGCCTTGCATTTCTATTAAGTCATTCCACTTAACTGGTTGGCCTTGTATTGTGATAAGTTTTACACCACCGTTTGCAACTTGTAGTTTATAATCGTTTGGAGTTATTACCACTTGCCCTGTTTCATCAAAGTTCTCAAAGAAATCATAGTATGAATCATCTGTAATTCCTAGAGAATCTATGTCACTTACTTTGTGTATATCAGCAATAATCTTTTGTATAATCTTTTGTCTTTGTACTTTTGCTGGAGGAGAGATCCAAATAGGAACATCAAATGTTAATGTTGCTATATCAAGTTGCTCGTCTACTCCTGCAGGAAGACTTCTACTGCTAAAGTTTATGTCAGTCATTTCAACTTCAAACACGTTGCTCCAATCTAATGGATTGCTGTTTGATTGTAATTGAATACTTGGATTAAACAATACCATAATTTGTTCTAGTAATTGTAATTTAGTATCAGTATTAGTTGTCCATATATCAACATTAATAGATAAGTTGTATGGCACTGGCATGTATCTTTTAGTTGTATACAAGTTTCCTTGCTCACTTGTATACATATTGTTTTCTCTGTCCCATTCTCTTTCGGCAACTTGTTGTGTGTCCATTAAGTATGGGTCTTGAGCTCTTTCTCTGGCAACGGCTATACTGCCAATGCTGACAGTTATCATTGGCGCACTGTTTACTGTATTCTCTGAATTGTTACGCAGTATATGTGCAACCATTCTACTAATGTCGCCGTACCTTGCAGGCACACGATTATAGTTGGTACCTTTATCAGTGTTTTCTCTAACTTTGAAATTGGAGAAAATTCTGACAAGTTGAATTAGATAACGTTTTATCTGTTCATCGTACCAATAATCTAGGTTCTTACCTGCCATTTTTTCCTATTCCTGTTCCTTCCATCCAGTCATGATATCTGTAGTAATCACGTCTGTCAGAACACCAAAACCAACCTTTGGGGTTGCCTTGTTCTAGTATTTTGAACGCTCTATCTGTTATACGTTCTCGAGCCTGACCATTAGTCTCTCGGCTCTGTTTGTTACTTGTTTGTGCCATCTACTGTCTCTACCTTCCATGGCGGCTGTTTTCCAGTCACCTTCTAAAATTGCGGCATGCATTTTCTTAAACTTACTTAGTCTTGTTCGTCCCATATTGAACATCATATTGACCAAGATCTGCTGGACTTCGTCTGGTAGGTCGTTAAATTCCCCTCCTTCGTATAGAGCGTCACACTCTCCGATGGCAGTGTTAAGGTCGTTCTCGAAACACTCCTTAACTCTTTGCTCCGATACTGAAGTTCCTGTTGGTTGTCCATGTTCCGGGTCACTTTCGAGGACAAGGTGACCAACTCCAAACGTGGCGTAACCGAGGTGATCGTTGTAGATTTCATACACTACTCCTTCATCAATTTTTAATTGTTCAAATACTGCTTCTCTATCCATTTTTGTATCCTTAAATAACTTGCTAAACATTTTAATCATCCGTCCTTGGCTTTACAACTTTACTGAGATTAGTTTTCTCTTCAGTTACCTCGCCATCATTTGCAACACTAAAGTTGTCGTTGTTAATAAATGAAGTGAGAATTTTATTCGCCGCGGCCCATTGACTTTGATTATCATCTGATATTCTAATCCAACGTGTACCCTTTTTCTTAAATAACCTATTTGGTTGGAAATCGGTTCTTAAGAAATAGTCTCCATCGTTAATGCCACTTGTAGGAAATTTTTCTCCACTTCCGACTACACTGATTCCATTCGGTGCGTCCCCACCTGCCCAAGTACCAACACCTACTGCTGGTTTATCTTTGACAGATTCATCATAATATAAATGTGCAGTCTCTCTATACTGAGGATCATATGGTACATCATTATTAGCCTGCTCTAATATAGCATCATTAACTTGTATCTCATTTTGATACGTACTAATTAATGTTCTTAGATCGCCTTCTTCTTCACCAGTACCAAGTATATCTCTGTATTCTTGACTGTCGCTTATTGGACCAAGTTTAACTCTCCACAAATGAGGCCACCAACCTGGATCATATCCTTCAGCAGGCCTTGAGCCTTCTTGAACAACATAATATCTGTCGATTGCTTCTTCACTGCCTAATAACAAATCATCACGTAAATGAGGGAGTTCTAACACATCACCTGGCATTAGTTTACGTCCAACTGCCTCTACCATACTTTCAATATGGAAGTTCATAAACAGTGTGTCGTTTGCTAAAAAAGCACCAAACTGTGTTAGATCAAAATCATTGTCTTGAATGTTGTATTGCCCACGTAATTCAAATATGTCTTTACTATATTTACGGTCTCTATTCTCTAAGAATAATAAGTCCTGTATAAAAACTTCTGAGTTATTATCTGCACTACTAGGCCTTGTAGGATCCTTGCCATCATTTTCAGCATGAACTCCTAAATATTTGTGTACATGAACTCCAGTGCCACCCGCATGGATATGCTCGCCTACAATTCTATCTATAAATTTGTAGTCGTTTTTCTTTACTGGATTCCATAAACTTAGTCTTGGCATACTACTATTTATCAGAAAATTTTTAATCGAAAGTATGCTATTGAAAGTTGTAGAGTCTATAAATAGTTCTATATACAACACACAGGATCATATATGAAAATTTTTATTACTGGTGCAGATGGCTTTATCGGCTCGCACATGACAAAACGACTAGAATCTGAGCACGAAATATTTACTCTTGAGCACGATCTCAGAGACCATGTAGCAGTTAAAAATCAACTCAAACGTGTTGATCCTGATCTTATTATTCACTTAGCCGCCAGAACAGAAGTCGAACAAAGTTTCTACGAGCAAATTACATTTAGTGAGATTAATTATGTAGGCACAGTGAACTTAATTGAGAGTTGTAGAGAGTTGACTAATCTCAAAAACTTTGTGTTTGCAAGTACAATGGAAGTGTATGGCTGGCAACCTATTAGTGATTTAATCAGAGATGGTAACGAAGTACCAGAAGATATTTGGGCATTCACTGAGGAAACTCCTCCAAATCCTAATGCTCCCTATGCAGTTGCAAAATATGGCTGTGAAAAATATTTAGAGTATGCAGGTAGGTGTTACAATTTACCTTACACTATTATTAGACAAACGAACTCTTATGGTAGACGTGACAATAACTTTTTTGTTACTGAGCAAATCATTTATCAAATGCTAACCAACCCAAATGAAATCAATTTGGGCTACGGCGAGCCTTACAGAAACTTTATTTTCATTGAAGATTTACTTGATGCTTGGGAAACTGTAATACGTAATCCAGAAAAAGTTGCTGGAGAAATATTTTGTTTAGGTCCAGACAATGCAATTAAGATCAAGGACTATGTTCAACTAATAGCAGATAAGTTAGGTTGGAACGGAACAGTATATTGGGATACCAAGCCTGTACGTGATGGAGAAATCTTTTTGTTAAACAGTTCACCTGCTAAGTTAACCGAGAGAACTGGCTGGAAACCAACTGTTGAAATAGACGAAGGCTTAGACAGAACCATAGAAATTTGGAAGGACATTATTGCAAATGATCTGCCTTTTAACAACAATACGAAGTTTAGCAGGGGCAAATAACCAAAAATTTGATATATAGTTGTTGACACAAAATAAAATACGTGTATAATTAACTTTTACACATGTAGAAACGACATATATGGCTAAACGACCCACAAAGAAAAATTTATACTTGATGCCTGAACCAGATTGGCTCAGTATCAACAATGCTAAGACTGACGAGGAGAAGACTACTCTGTATCGTAAGTTTGAGTATTTTGTTCATTATGAAATCCCTGACAAGAAAGCCGATGCCACAGTAGGTAGTTGGCTTGATAAGGACAGCGGTCTCGATAAGGAACTAATCAAGAAACTTAAAAAAGTACCCGATGTTTGGTTTAGAAGTTTTGCTAAACACACATTCATCTGGACAAAGACTCAAGGGTACATGCACCCTGATGTTAAAAAACATCTAATCAATAAACTTCCTATGCTAGTAGATAAAGCAGAAGAAATTATAGAAGAGAAACAAAAGAAAGCAGAGGAAAAACCTAAAAAAGTAATCAGCATACAAGAACGTATGAAAGGCCAGGTAGAGGACCTCTGTGGTAATTGGGAAGGTTATATTGATCAGTTAATGGATCAGGAAGAAGGTAACTTCGATCTCAAAAAGTTTGATCCATATACTGAGATGAGAGCATTCGATGGCGGCGTTGTTAAACCTAATCATGCAAAAATTATCAAAGAAGAGTTTCAGGGTCATTTAGATGAAGCACAAGAATTGATAACTTGGAAGGATGAGGAAATCAAAGAAGCATATAGTTTTACAACTCCCAAGATGCGTAAAGCATATATGACATTCTTAGAAAAAATTAATTCTGCATGTGATACTTTTATTGAAACAGGTAAAGCAAAACGTAAGCCACGTAAGCCTAAAGCAGTTAGCAAAGAAAAACTTGTGGCTAAATTGAAGTATCAATTGAATTGTCCTGAACTAGGCATTGCAAGTATTAATCCTACAGAAATTGTTGACGCCACAGAGATATGGGTATTCAATACCAAGAACAGAAAAATAGGTGTATACAAAGTAGGTGGACTACACATGGGCCTCAATGTTAAAGGCACAACTATACAACAATTTGATGAAGGTAAAAGTTTACAGAAAACTTTGCGTAAACCAGCAGAGCAATTAAAATTGTTTAAGGGCAATGCTAAAACAAAATATCAAAAAGCATTTGATGAGATCAAAACCACTGACACTAAATTAAATGGTAGAATCAACAACCATATAATCATTCTCAAGGCATTCTAGCCTTAAAAAGTGATAAATAGTGTTATGCCAAAAGATCAAATAGGATATTCAAGTAGAGACGATTTAATTTCAGAAATTAGATTGCGTCTTGCAGACGGTATAGTTGATGTAGAACTTGACCGAGAACACTATGACGTTGCTGTAGATAAAGCAATAGCACGTTACAGACAACTCAGTGCAGGCAGTGTTGAAGAAAGCATAATGTTTTTACAGACACAACCTGACACACAGGACTATACGTTGCCTAACGAAGTACAAGAAGTTAGACGTTTGTACCGTAGAGGTGTTGGTAGTAGTTCAGGTTCAGGTGTTAATTTTGATCCTTTTGATGTGGCATTCAATAATATGTATCTGTTAAATGCAGGCCAAATAGGTGGACTTGCAACATTTGATGCATTCTCTCAATACAAAGAAACCATTGGTAGAATATTTGGTAGTGAATACAATTTTATCTGGAACAGAAACACTAAGCAATTGAAAATTTTACGTAACGTAAAAACAGATGAAGAAATTGCTGTAGGTGTGTATAATTTTATTCCAGAGAACATTTTATTAGGCGATGTATATGCAAGTAATTGGCTTGGTTCATATGCTCTTGCTCAATCTAAAATGATACTTGGTGAGGCAAGAAGTAAGTATACAGGTGGCCTTCCTGGTGCAGGTGGTGCAATTCAGTTAAATGGTGACACATTAAAAACAGAAGGTGCAACTGAAATAGAAGGATTACTCCAAAGTCTACACAATATGGAAGAAGGTAATATTCCGTTAGGATTTGTAATAGGTTAAAATATGATTATAGGCATTGTTGGTTTCATAGGCAGTGGCAAAGACACAGTAGCAAAAATGTTTGTAGAAAGAGGTTGTAGGCAAGATAGTTTTGCCGCACCCCTTAAAGATATGTGTTCTACAGTTTTTGGTTGGCCTAGAGATTTAGTCGAAGGTGATACCGTTGAAAGCAGAGACTTTCGCGAAACACCAGATTTATATTGGAGCAATAGACTAGGTGTGCCTAATTTTACACCACGTTTAGCATTACAATTAATGGGTACTGAAGTTATGCGTAACCATTTCCATGAGGATATTTGGTTAAGCAGTTTAGAATACAGAATAATGCAACTTGAAAAAACTGCACCGTGTACTGTAATCAGTGATGCACGTTTTACAAACGAACTAGATCTCATCAAAGGCATGGACGGAAAAATTATTTGGGTACAACGTGGTGAGTTACCTGAGTGGTTTGAAACAGCATCTAAGGCAAGCACTAATGTTGTTAGCAGACGCTTAATGGAAACCACATACAAAGACGTTCATGAGAGTGAATGGAATTGGGCAGGCTATCCAGTAGACTACATTATTAAGAACGATGGTAGTTTAGAAGACTTAGAAAAGCAAGTTGACGACATAAGAGACTGGGACACCGGCGAATTTAGGCATCTAAAGTCAGTTTAATACCACCTAATACCACTTAATACCACCCAATACTATCTAAAACACCATAATATTTGCTATTTTTCATAAATAGTAATAACCATTTAACATTAAATTGGGAGAATATTATGGCAGAATTAGTATCACCAGGTGTTAGTATAGAACTCAGTAATGAAAGTTTTTATGCTACTGCTGGAACAGGAACGGTGCCTTTAGTTGTTATTGCAACAGCCAAAGATAAGCCTTCACCAGCAGGCGGTACTGCGGCGTTTACAACGGATGCAGTAGCAGGAAACGTAAAACTTATCACTAGTCAAAGAGAATTACTTTCTAACTATGGTAATCCAAGTTTCAAAACATTAGGGGGAACTCCTCTACACGGCGACGAGCGTAATGAATACGGTCTTCAAGCCGCTTATAGTTTTTTAGGCATCGCTAATAGAGCATACGTTCTAAGAGCGGATGTTGATTTAGACGCATTAAATCCAAGTGCCGCGGCACCAACTGCAAAACCATCAAACGGTTCATACTGGTTAGATTCAGATGACACAGTTTGGGGTCTTAAGAGATGGGGCGGAGCAGGTACTGGCTGGGTTAAACAATCAGTATTGATTCCTGGTGCAAATGACGTTGACGGTTCTAACGTACCTTTAACATCATTTGGACAAAACGGTCAATATTGTGTTGTCTTTGTAGGCAATACAGGCGCAACAGTAACAACAGGCATTAAACTTTATCAAAAGATTTCAAGTGCATGGTTGTTAATTGACAACAACGGCACATTTGGAAGCTCACATGATTTCCAAGTTGGTCCTCACACAACTATTCCAACTGTTCAAAGTGGCGGTGGTGCATTGTCAGTAGGTGACTTATTCCTACAACTATCAAAGCAAAATAACGGTTCAGATGTTATTTTGAAAAGATATGACGCATCAGCAGGACAATTTGTTTCAGAAAATATTGTTGGAAAAGTTAATTCATATGAAGCATATGGTGCTTATCCTTCTGTAAAAGCAGGAGATATTTGGGTTGATTACGACAAAGAAGTTGCTAACATCTCAATTAAGAGACACAATGGTGCAAGTAACTTAGTTGCTGACACTTCAGCATCACTATCAGGTCAAACATGGTCCGCAACACAACACGTAAGTGGTTCTACAGCATTTGAAATTGTTGTAAACGACAACGACGTTGTAAACGGTTCAGTAAACGGCGTGATTCCTGTTACATTATTTGGTAAAGACAGCGATTCAGATGGTAACTTAACACTTAGTGATGTTATCACAGGTATCCAAGATGCTATTAGTGTTGCAACTCCAGCTCAAACAGGTTCAGACTTATTATCAGTTGCTAACGTTGCAGGACGTATTGCAATTACAGTAAGCGGCGGTAAAGATATTAGAATCCAAAACGGTTCTTTAGGTAATGGATTTAACCCATTAACAGAATTAGGATTTGACGCTCATTACAGTAATTGGGAAATACCTACATTTACTGCAAGTGCAAATGAAATCACAGGTAGTTTAGCAAATGGTACATTATGGTACGATAGTTCAGTAAGTAATTCCTCTATTGATATTTTATATAACAATGCAGGTACTTGGGCTACTTATCCATATGATGTTAACATTGCGGCTAGTGAACCAAGTGTACAAAGAGATGGCACAAGTGCATTAGTAGATGGCGATTTATGGATCAGCAGTGCTGACTTAGAAAACTATCCACGTATTTACAAGAGATCAAGCGGTGCTTGGGTACTTGTTGATAGTTCAGATCAAGACAGCGGTGATGGTATTGTATTCGCAGACTTCAGAGAAGCACCTGGATCAGCAACATTAGATGCAGACGCTCCTCAAGCAAGTCTTTATCCATATGATATCCTAGGATGGAACAAGAGATTCTCAGGCGGTAACGTCAAGCAATGGACTCTTGCTCACAAAGTAGGTAATACATTAATTGGTAACAGATGGGTAGATTACAGTGGTAATAAAGATGACGGTTCACCTTACTTGCTTAGAAAAGCACAAAGAAGAGCAGTTGTTAAAGGATTACAAGCAGTAATTAATTCTAATCAAGATATCAGAAATGAGTCTAATAGATTTAACTTGATTGCATGTCCTGGTTATCCAGAGCTTATGGATGAGATGGTAAGTTTAAGCGGAAACAGAAAAGAAACAGCATTTGTTATTGCTGATGCTCCGTTAAGACTTAAAGCAGACGCAACAAGCACAGCGGCTTGGGCAACAAATGCAAACAATGCTACTTCAAACGGTGAAGATGGATTGGTTTCAAACTTTGATTATGCGGCTGTTTACTATCCACATGGTAAAACAAGTGACTTAGCAGGTAATGACATTGTTGTTCCAGCATCACACATTGCATTAAGAACTATTGCGTTTAACGACCAGGTTGCTTTCCCATGGTTTGCACCGGCTGGTTTCCAACGTGGTGTTGTAAGTAATGCAAGTGGCGTAGGTTACATTGATCCAGATTCAGGCGAATTTAAGGCTGTGAGTCTAAGTGAAGGTCAAAGAGATGGTCTATACATTAATAGAATCAACCCAATAGCACAGTTCCCAGGTAGAGGACTTGCTATATTTGGTCAAAAAACTCTTTCAGGTTCTGCAAGTGCATTGGATAGAGTTAACGTGGCTAGATTGGTTGTTTATCTCAGAGAAAGACTTGACGATATAGTTAAGCCATTCTTATTTGAACCAAACGATGAAATTACACGTCAGAATGCTAAAGTATTAGTTGATAGATTCTTAGGTAATCTTGTATCACAACGTGGTCTATATGACTTTGTAACAGTTTGTGATAGCTCAAACAATACACCAGCAAGGATTGATAGAAATGAACTTTACATTGACATTGCTATACAGCCAGTCAAAGCAGTTGAGTTTATTTACATTCCGATTCGTGTACAAAACACATTGGGTCAAACCAACTAAGTTATTCAATAACTTGATAAAGGGCGGTTTATCCGCCCTTTTTATTGGCTGAATTAAGTACAGAGTTAATGATTTTGACCCAAATATGATAAATATTCGTATATAATTAAAGTTCGTAGGAGAACACAATGGCAGATGAAATTAACAGAATAGAAACCCGAAGCAAATTCGGTGTACCTTTGAGTGGTTCTACAGGTTCCGGCATATTAATGCCTAAACTAAAGTATCGCTTTAGAGTTGCAATGCTTGGTGGTTTTGGTGGCGAGCCTGAGTCAAGAATCTTTACACAAAATGTGCAAAGTGTTACTAGACCAAAGATTACATATGAAGAAGTAATGATTGATAGTTATAACTCCAAGTCATATGTACAAGGTAAGCATGCCTGGGAGCAAGTTACTGTCACTTTAAGAGACGACATTTCAAATGGCGTTTCTAAGATAGTAGGTGCCCAAGTTCAACGTCAGTTAAATCATTTCCAACAAACATCTCCAGCATCAGGTAACGACTATAAGTTTGATATGCAAATTGAAATCTTAGATGGCGTTAACGCAGGTGCTAGTGAAGTTTGGTTCTTAGAAGGTTGTTTCTTAACAAACGTTGATTACAGTGATAGTGACTATAGTGCAAATGATCCAGTACAAATTATTTTACAGGTTCGTTACGATAACGCAGGACATTATCAAGGTAGTAATGACGTTAATGGATTAGTAACAGGACCTCTAGGTGGAGCATTTAACCCGTCAGTTGATCTAAACGATCCTAGCCCATTATCATAATAACAGGGGGTTAACGTCTTGAGTTTATTTGGCTCTGGCAAACTTGGTGGTAAGAAATTTTATGTTCAAGACTTCCATAATGCTTACAGATTTAGACCCCATGTTAACCCTGTTAGACAAAAATTCCAGGGTTATGTCAACTTTATTCTCAACAGAGAATTTTTTGGCTCGTTGTATGGCGACCCAGCAAACATAAACGAATATCGTACTACAATCAGCAGTCTGGTAAAGACTGCTGACTTACCTAGTGTAAACTTTCAAACAGAAATTAAGAATTCATTCAATAGAAAAAGAATAAAACTCACCGGTAGAGAATATAACCCTGTGACTATGCAGGTTTATGATACAGTGGGTAATGAATGGATTTCACTACTAATGAAATATTTTTCATATCACTTCATGGATCCACGTAACCAAGAACAAGGTGACGGCCCATTTAGAAGAGATATTGGTGGTAGTAGTGCTGGTAAATCATTTGGCGGCACAGATTTTGCTGGTTCCACATTTGGAAAATCAGATGATTCTAGCATGTCTAAATTTACTGGTAAGTTTGATTCTAATTCAGATGGATTAAACATACAAAAAACATCTCAATTCTTTGAACGTATAGATTACGTTTTGTATCATGGTAGAAAAGGCATACAATACAGTTTAATAAATCCTTATCTTGTTCGATTCACACCATCACCTTTGGACTATGCTGATTCAAATGCATTTGAATTTGGATTAGAATTCCAATACGAAAAATTCACTGTTCACAGTATTGCAAACTTTGACTTGGGTGCTGAAGATAACGATAGATTTGACCCATCAGCAAAGAATATGAAAGGTCCTGCACATGAATTAGATCCTGTTATGGAAGATAATTTTGCTTCTGGACACTTAGGAGAGCAAAACTTAGAATTTTTAACACCTAATGATTCTGATCTAATGTTAACCAGAAGTGTGCAAGAAGAAGCAATAGATACGCCACCAGTAGAAGAAGACGAATCAACAGCAGATGGTGCCTCAGAAGAAACAACTGGCGATTCAGCACCAGATGGGGAAGAAGTAACAGATGCACAAAACAATGCTGAAGGCGATGAAGATAATAATGCATTAGTACAAGTTTATGGGCAAGCCGCAACATTCCCAGATAATGCGGCACCCGATGGCTTGTTTGGCGAAAGTTGGTTTGGAGATTTACTTGATGCAAGTTTATCAGCGGCAATTACTGGTGCAGATATCAAAGATGCCGCATTAGGTTCTTTAGGACAAAGTGCAATTAGATACTTAGATCAAAACCCTGATGCTGTTAATAATGGCGTTAGTGGTGCTGTAGATGCTGTGAGATCAGTTATTGCTCCAGAAGATCAAGCAGAGGATCCACCAGAAGAAAATACTCCTACTAGAGGAGCCACACCATAATGAGTACATCTCTTTACACAACATTTGGTAATGAAATATCCTACGAAATTACTCAAGGTGTGCTAACAGCATACTTAAAAAATGCCACTATAAATTTTCCTTTACCAGAAGCAAGTGCAACATTGTTAGCAGAATTAATAGTTGATGACAATATAGAACCACAACAACTTGATGTTGTTTACACTAAACTACAAGAAATTGGGTTCAAGCCACCTAATGCTAAAGCGATGGCACAAATTTTAATCAAAGTATCAAAAGACCAAGGTGTACATCCTTTGACTTACTTTGACAACAACGATTCTTCGTTGCAATTCACTCAAGATGCTTACAAGGCAATGAATTTGTTAAGACCAATTGGTAATAGAATTGGTTTAGTAAAGCCTAAAAACAATTCAGACAGTCCTGCAAGTACTTTTATACGTCCTTAGTATAAATATTAATATGAACAAGTTTGCTCAAGGCACATATACAGTTGCGAATTCTACAAAGTACGTTGGTGGCAAGGCTCCATTTTATCGTAGCAGTTGGGAATTGGCATTCATGCGACTATGTGATAACCACCCAAACATATTAAAGTGGGCTAGTGAGAATATTAAAATTCCATATAGACATCCACTAACAGGAAATTATGCAAACTATGTTCCTGATTTTATGATACAGTATTTAGATAAAGATGGTAAAGAGCATGTTGAATTAATAGAAATCAAACCTGCAAATCAAACCACTTTAGAAAATGCTAGAAGTCAAGGTCAAGCAACGCAAACAGCAATTAATGCCGCTAAATGGACAGCCGCACAGGAATGGTGTGAGCGTAAAGGCATACGTTTCAAAGTTATAAATGAAGACCAAATATTTCAAACTAGGAAAAAACGTCAGCCTAAGAAACGTGTTGCTAAAAAACGCAAGTAATAAATACAATTATGACACGAAAATTAGAAGAAGAATTTAATCTACCACACTTAGACGAAATGGAATCTGACGAAATTTCTACTGATCCAGTTACAGTGCAAGAAATTCAAGATGCAATTACTATAAGCGAAAAAATTAATAATGCTCTTGCTGAAGTTAGAGGCATGGAAGCCCATGACACTGAAATGGATGATATTGCTAAACAAGCAGTTGACAGTTACGAGCAACTCATGAGCCTAGGCATGAACATGACTGACATGGCGGCAGGCCCAGTTTTTAATAATGCCGCTAACATGCTCAAAATAGCACTAGAAGCAAAGGACAGTAAAACAACTCGTAAACTAAAACAAATAGACCTCATGCTGAAAAAAGCAAATTTAGATTTACGTTCTAAAAAAGATGGCGCAGACCCTGAAGAAGTTAATGCCACAATACTCGATAGAAATGAATTATTAAAAGTATTAGGTAAAGATCCAGACAAGTCATGACAATATTAATTGCCGGTGATAGTTGGGCTAATCCTAATTATTACGGGCCACCATTACCTCCCCCAGAAAAACATTTACAATACTTGTTAGAAGAACAAGGACTCGATGTTATAAATGTAGGTGCCAACGGAGGCAGTAATTTTGGTAGTATAAAACTTGTACAAAGATGGTTTGATGGCGAAGAACTAACAAACCCATATCCTTACAATCCTCCTGTTTACAAAGATCAAAAAATTGATTACATCATTTGGTTTCACACCAGTCCATTAAGAGATTTAGGTCCACACGAACATTATAAAGAAGACACAGTATTGCCTGATACCTATTACATGGACTTAAACAATTTAATTAGAAACACAATGACCAACAATGCTAAAGTTATTGCTATTGGTGGTTGTTGTGCATTAAATAAAGCCATAGACAGAAACTTATTTCATTACTATATTGATTGTTGGAAGTCTGATATTTTTAATGTTACTTTACCTGAAGCAAAATGGTGGGGTGCAAATAATAAAGATATTTTACCAGACCCATCAAAAGAAGAAGTTGACCAAGCATTAGTTGTTGAACAATATGTATACGATGATTTTGATGCATTTCCAGACCAAGGTCACCCAGGCGAAAAACCACATGCAGAACTATCTCAAAGATTAATGGCAGAAGTTTTTCAAAAAAATGATAAATAAGTGTAACAGGAGAATAGAGTTATGCAATTCAAAGAATTCTTATCAGAAAGTTTTAATAAAGAATATGGCTACAGAGTAAAGTTTGCTTACGACTGTGGTGCAGATCAAATGACTGCACTTGAAGGTTGTTTAGCAAAATATAACTTTGTAAGTGCCGCTCCTTTTAAGAGACAACCTATACAGGAAAATCCAATAGAGTTTGTTAGAGCAAAAGGTGTTAATTGCGTATCAGAAGTTTGTAGTACAGATGTTGTATTAAAGTATCCTGTCAATCCAAGAATTTTAGAAGTATGGTTATCTGTTAATTTAGGTATGGAAGTAGATCGTGTATTAGTATATGAAGTAAACGATCCACGTAGAATTGAATCTGATATACAGCAGGCAAGAGTTGCAAATGATAAAGATCGATTTGTCAATGAAGAAGATGCCGAATTAGCAAAAGAAGAGATGGCTCATTATGAAGATGAGCAAGAACAATTAGATGATAGCAAAGACTATGGATTTGGCGAAGAGCATAATGCAAAATTCTTAGCAGAGTTACAACGAATTAAAGACGAAAAAGGATCAGACTACTTCCGTAATTATCCAAGCAAGGATGAACTAATGGGAGATGACCTTAGACCTACTTATGATGCAATTATGAATATTCCAAATATGGGTAAAGGTGATGAGTCTACAAAAGAAGTAGATAGCATTCGTCAATCCGGCGGAGGCAGAGTATAATGTCAGATAGTATTAATGAATATGACACAAGGAAGAGTCCTTTAGATCAAGGCAGTGCGGCGGCACTAGCAAAACTTGTTGGTGCAAGTAATGTTGGTAAAGCACAAGACGCTATGACTAGAAAGTCAAAAGGCGAAACTGTTCCTGGTACTATTGATGTATCAACTGCCAGAATCAATGATATGGTCATTGACATTATTAATGCAGGACCTGGTGCAGTTGAAAGACTTGTAAGGTTCCACAGCGAAGTAAAACCTAGCAAAGATCCAGATGCAAAAGTTGACCAAGAGAAAGAAAAAGAAAGAAGAGGTAATGACTCAAAAGCATCAGAGTCTTTAGAAGATTTGAAATTACTTGCAGGACTTACTGAATTTGATTCTAGTATGAGCAGTAGAGCACAAACAATTGGTAGAGAAGTAGGTGCAACCACAACTGGGCAACAATTTGGTCAAGCCGCAGATGATATAGAGAAAGGCAAATCAACTTTAACTGGTAAGGCACTAGAAGCAATTAAACCATACATCAGTTATATTTCATTTATTATGACACAACCAGAACTTTTTTCAAAGTTCAAAACACTTATTATGCAAGCCAAGCAAGACATGCAGGCTCAACCTACAGAATCTTTAGACTTATCTGATGTCAAAGAAGGATTAGGTTATGGCATGCCGCAAGATAATCAAGACGAAGAAATAATTAATTACAGCAAGACTAAAACTCAGGGCGATGCAAAAGTAACAGTTAGTGCAGAAGCAAGTAGCATGGACGAGTTACATGATGTACTCAAACTAGCAGGTATTACATTACCTAAGTCAGACGACAAAGAACATGATCATGATGATCATGAAGAAGTTGATCCGTTTGATAAAGACGGTGATGATATGTGTGATGGTTGCGGTAGCGAAATTGTTGATGGCGAGTGTGGCTGTGATGATCATGATCACGGTGGCGACGAAGAACCTGAAAAAGCATCAATGCAGTTAGCAGTTCCTACATCAATGAGCACTGATAAACAGGTATTAGTTAACTACCTCAAAGATAAGTTAGCCAAGTCATTATCTTAAACCCCCAAAAACTAACTAAATAGTAGTATGGCCGCTAAAGGAACAGCAGATACTACCTTAGTAAAACCTGCACATAAAAAAATTAACTACACTCAAGATCAAGTTCTTGAGTTTAAGAATTGTTGTGATAATGATTCTGGTCCTCTTTATTTCATGCAAAAGTACATGAAAATACAGCACCCTACTAGAGGTGGCATAGATTTTGAGCCATACGATTATCAGTTAGATCTAATAGAAAACTATAATAATTACAGATACAGTATAAACATGCTGGGTAGACAGATGGGTAAAACTACTGTAGCCGCAGGATACTTGCTGTGGTATGCTATGTTTAAGCCT
>Ga0098048_1000049_pt1 | contig 57803 bp, 93 predicted proteins | sample 13_taG_FD_75052 | JGI IMG/M metagenome (GOLD analysis project Ga0098048, IMG submission 75052) | Marine viral communities from the Subarctic Pacific Ocean - 13_ETSP_OMZ_AT15268 metaG | ecosystem: Environmental > Aquatic > Marine > Oceanic | place: Pacific Ocean | collected 2015-01-16 | reverse complement strand
ATTTCTCCTACAACACAGATACGCTTTGTTCCTACTGCCGAACAACTTGGTAAAAGAATAATTGTTGAACTTCCTGTTTCATCAACAGTCATTGTAAAGTCAGTACCGCGTACACCAATAGTAGCGGTTGGTGTAGTGATTTTTATATCTTGCCTACTGTTCTTTGCAATCTGTCCTGATGCATATCTAATAGTTCCAAAAGATGCTTTGAGGGCAAGTTTACCTTTTGAAGTATTAGGATCATATACAAATTCATCAATAACTAGTTTACTGTTTTGTGTTACATCAACTCTAGTTTCATCCACAAATTCTATAGCAGTTTTACCCTGACCTGTACGAACGGTATCGTAACTTACTATAGTACTACCTTTTTCAGAAGTTAGTTTTTCTCCTGCTTGTCTTTCGATAATAGTATTACCAACCTGCTGGGTTACGTTTCCGATAGAAGCAACATTTGCCATCGCGGGTACGGTGATAGTTAGACAAACCATCATACCTGCACGGAGCAGCATTTTGTCCAGCAGCCGGATCATATAGTTAATCCGTTTGCGTAATATCTATTTTAGCATCGTTTCCTACAGTAGTAAGACTCAACACTTTATCTTCAACACCTGTTTGTGTAATGTTCGCAATCGAACCACCACCTTTCATATCAACTGTCATACTGTGACCGTTAGCATCACCAGCGCCTGATTGTGTAATTGCAACTGTGTTAGCAACACCACTTTCAACAGATGAACTTGATGATGTAGTACCGCCAGCGCCAACACCTGTTAGTGCTGTTGAGCCATCGTTACCCATGTCAAAGTTTAAATCAGCATTTTTAGCATTAAGTGTAAAAGTTAGAGTATCTGCATTACCATTGTTATCTAGATCAATTGTACCCACAAAGTTCTGTGCATCTCCTGATCCGCCAATTGTTGCTGTAATGTCAAATGAATCACCTACTGCATCAATGCTTAATGATACTGTTTCACAGTTACCTGCTCCACCTGCATCACAGTCTAAGTCAACTGTACTGCTATCACCAGTTAAGTTAATGTTACCGGTATAGGTATTACCTTTAATGGTAGTTTCAATGATGTTAGAGTCACCTGTTTGTACTACAGAAAACGTCATGTCATTACCTTGTAACGTAACTCCTGTTGTATTATTACCTAATACGTTATTTGTTCCGTCTTGTGTTATATCTAAGTCTAAGTCATTACCAGACTGCTGTATGTATATGTCATTCGCATACGCTGGGAATATCAGCCCTAAACTTAATATAAAAAGACTACTTGCTACTATTGTCTTTATCTTCATTATCGCTCCCTTGACCGTCTATTTCATCAGCCAACTTTTTAATTAATGGATCGTTATGCCAACACATGTTGTCTGCGTCACAATAGTAACCTGTTACACCTGGATACTGCTTAATAAATTCATCTTCTGGTAATTTAATAATAGCATCATGTCTCTGGTGTATAGTCGGACGCGACTCCGGTATAGGCATACTCTCTAGTTCATCTTCCCTCACGAACTTCCAAAGTTTCTTCTCTTCACCTTTCATTATCAACTCAACTATTGCTGCTTCAATTGCTGTACGAACTGCATAGTTGGTTGGCTCATTTACTGCTGCGCCTACTTCAATTTCAAGTGCCTTAGTGCCTAAATCTAAGAAACGAAATACATCGCCTCCGCTACTATAACTTGCAATTTTCTTTTCAGTTGCCACGCTTAGGAGTACTTCTCCTGTTTGTGTACTGATAATGCGCATCGCCACAGTAACTTGGTCTGTTCTATAAGATGTCTGACCGCCAATGCCAAAATATCTAGCACCAACACCCCCACTCTCCATATTAGAATCGTAGCCAACAACTCCACCTTCTAATATCAGCCCCGCAAAGAGCAGTGGTTTTAAATCAGTCGGATCGTTTTCGTAAACTTCTCTAGTTGATCTAATTAACTGTCTTTCTTTAACTAGATTATCTAAGCCTACTCGTTCCACAACTTGGAACCACTTTCCTCCACCCACTTCTTTCAGAGCATTTATAACCCAAACCTCAGCACCTTGAGTAACCGCACTACTGAGCTGACTAAAACTGTCATTAGGCTTACGTTGCCCTGTTTTGTCTAGAAAACTGTAAATTGCAATTGTTATTTTTGGTCCATCGATAGCTGGCACGGTCTCCAATACACTTTGGTATGGACTTTCCGCTTTCACGGGTGGTGTCCAATCCTTCTTTGTATAGGTGGCCGCGCAACCTGTTATTGCTATAGCCAGGACCACAAATAACAAACTTCTAATTAGCTTTTTCAATCCTGTCATTAAAATCCAAATCCTGTCAACGGTACAGTAATTGTCGTAACGGTTCCATCTTCTTCTGTAATGGTGATGCTAATAGTATCTGTGGTAGTATCTTTTACCCAGTATATTATAGCACCTTCGATTTCAGCTGTGCCACTGTTAGCACCAGTATCATCGAACATACCGTCGACCAATTGCTTAGAAAGTTGCGCATAGATTCTACTCTCAACGTTGTTAAGAAACTTCGCTAAGTTAGTAGACTCTGCTTCACGCTTTGCTCTCGCAGCATCTGATTCAGCCTTGTCCTCAATATCTTTTTTACGAGTGAACTGTAATTGTTCAATACTCAAGACATGGCTGGAGTACCCTTGACCTGAAAATGATGGATTCTTAAATTTAAAGACTTCATCGCCTGCAAGGGCAGGTGCTGTAGCCAGTAAACCCAGAATGATAGCTGTAGAAATTACATTTTTCATAGATCGCTCCTAGTAGTTGTCGCGTCAACACTATTTATTAAGTTATAGTCTAGGCAACATCTACGTACATATTTATCAATCAGGTGTAAAAATTTTTACACTAGCTATTGAAAAATGCCAAGTTTTCCAATGTTAACGCTACGTTATAAATACAATATCATAAGCACTGAGAAGGGAACATTTATGAGCAAGGAACTTACTGAACAGGACGCGATGTGGGAGCTACTAGAAGAGACATTTCCAGGTAGCAAAGAACACAATTTAGTAATTAACTTACCTAACGAAATAGCAGAACTTGAAAAAACTAAACTTATACAAGTTTTAGAGTTTCACGATTGGAATAAATCAAGAGCAGCCAAAGATTTGGGCATAGGCCGAACAAATCTAATTGCTAAAATAAAGAAATATGAGTTAGAGCAGGATTAAGCAGATCCTGAAGATCTAGTAATATGCGTTTGCGGATATAGATTTCTAAATTCGCCGCTTATCGGATATGCTGTTGACATGTGTAATCTTAATCCACCTGCATTAAGAGAAGCATTGTCTGTGAAGTATACAAATTCGTATGGATTTTTAGTAAGATCAATCATTAAAATACCATCGTCATCTTTTGCTTCAATGTAGTTGTTCAATGCCATAACTGCATAAATTTGTTTAGCAGGTTTTTCATTTCCTGCTACTACATTATCAACAAACTTTCCTTTCAATGAATCGTCTGGTAAGTTAGTAAAGATTTGATCTAATATATTTCTTAAATTGTTTTGAAAGCTCGGCTTCATGTTTGGCTCAACACTTTGACCAATTCTAATAATACTTGATAGACTAATACCTGTTCCAGTTTCTAATTTCTGTGAATCAATAATGTCTTTGTATGCTTGTTTAAAATTATTTGCTGCTTGTTGATATCCTGATCCAGGTTTAACCTGTTGATCCATAAAGCGGCCTGCGCCACCCTCTCTAGTTTTAACTTCAACCATTTTACCATCAACTGATAAATCGCCTTTACCTGCTTTAGTAATACTTTTACTGAATACACTTAATAAGAATTCACCCTTACCTTGACCTAAGAATGAAATCATTGACAGGTCATCTGTCATTTCTTTAATAGCAGGATTAGAATCGTAGCCGTTAATAATATCTGCAATAGTGTGGGCACCTGGTTCAGTAAGTTTATTGATGTTAACTAGTTTGTCGTTTTTCCAAGCAGTTAGTAGTGCGTTTTTATCTGTTTGACTTGCTTCTAAACTTAAGAAATACTTTGCTAAGAGCTTTTGTGCTTTGTTAACTTCAGCATCATTAATTTGCTGTAATGCACCTTTTACAACTTCTACTCTACTACCAGCACCAATGTTCGCTAATAGCTCTTCAATTTCCTGTAGTAATCCCATAGTCTTAGGATCAGTAGGAAGTTGCTTGATCTTAGATGCTAAGACCTTCTTTAGATTCTCGACGTCTGGGTTTTCTGCCGGTTCTTCGTCTTCAAGTAAAAATTCAAATGCTCTCATACTAATATTTATCCAAGTTTAGGAAATAACATATCTGTGCAAAACTTGTCTACGTCTGCTTCGTTAAGTCCTAGGCTCTTCATAGTACGTGGAGTATGTGGATTTTGTTGCTGATTATGGCAGTAATAATCTTGTGAGGCTTGTACTAATGCAATATCGCCTTCACCTTTAGTAAGACCTACTTCAGCAAAATATGTATGTAAATTATCTAATGCAAGATCGATTATAGCAACTGCTTCTTCTTCTGTGCTTACATTGCCGGCAGCAATCATGCTTGGACTAAAAATGTTCTGAGCCCATTCAGGTAGTTCACGTTTTTTGCTAGGAATAAAATCTTCTACTGCTTCTGCGTAACCTTGTATCATAGGATGATTAGGATCACTACTAGCACTAACATCATGAAATGCACCAGTCATTTTCTTCTTACCTGCTATAACATCAAAGCCGTAAATAGGTGCTGGGTTATCTAATGTTGGAAAAATGCACACATGCATCATCCAAAGGCCTTTTGTATCGCGAGCGTCTACAACATCAATATGAGCCCTACGAATATCGTCGTTACGCCAAACACGGTTAATCCAACTACCGTCTGGTTTATTAAAGTAATCAAGTCCGGGCTCTTCGAACTCTGTTGCTTTGTCATCAAAAATTTTGATAATCTCATTTTGACAGTCAATTAGTCTGTCCCATATAACACTATCTGTCACCTTTATGCTCCATCAACTCTTTGAAAAGTTCAGTAGCAAAGTCAAAGCAAACTTTTGCTTCGTCTGCCATATTATCATTACACTTCGCTCTAATCTTATCTTTGTAATCGTTGATGTCAACATCTCCAAACTTATACATTTCACCATTACCTGGTATACGTTTTGCAATCATCTGTCCGCCGCTTAGGTCTCCCATGTGTCTAACATAAACATGAGCCATTAACCTATTAGGGTCATTCATGATCTCTTTCAAATACATTACATACTTGTGAGTAGTTTTTAGTGTAGGTGGCCTGTCTTCTTTTTTCCATAGTTCTAAGAAGTCAGTCATAATTCTTTTTGAACGTATTAGTTCAGGTACGTCATCTAGTAAGCCGTGTTGTTGGGCCATTATCTCTAGTAGTTCATAGGCTGGAAATTGATTCCACAAATAAAGAGCATAAAACTCTGGATCAATTTTTCCAGAGAACATAACCTTTACAAATTCTTGGCGTTCTGCGTTAGTATGATTTTCTTTTGTTAATTCTTTTAAGCTCATCTGTGACTACTCCTGTACTTTGATATTATAGTAGTAGTTATCCACTCTGTTCCTCAAGGGTGAGTTTAAGTGGCGAGCCATTTATCCTAGCAATCTTAGTTGCTTCTAATGCTTTTTGTTCGGCAATTTCAAAAACGTATTGACCAACAACTGCTGCACCATGGTTGTGTACTTCTAAAGTTTTCTTTTTAGCACTTTCTTCATCATGTTTGAACACTGCCTTTAAAATGTCAATAACAAGTTCCATTGGTGTAAAGTCGTCATTCATAACAAGGACATGCCACATCTTAGGTATTGAAACATCAATATCTATTTTTTCGTCAATGACTGCGTCTGTTTTAGTACTCATTACTTTCTCCATAATCGGGGGAGTTGTTACACTCCCCCTAGACAGTTGTTACTTGTCAGCTACTTTACCATCAATTGTAAGACCGTCATTGATCTTAATTTTCTTAGGTTGTAGCTCTTCTGGAACTTCACGTACTAAGTGAATGTTAAGCATACCTAATTCAAGGTTTGCATCTTTCACATCTACGTGTTCTGCAAGTGTAAACTCTCTACGGAAGTTTCTTCCGCCGATACCTTTGTGTAGGTAGTTTACTTTTTCGTCACCTTTAGGTGCAGTTCCTTCAATCTTAAGGACGTCTTTATCCTTTTCAATTGTCAAGTTATCCATACCAAAGCCAGCGACAGCGATACTAATCATGTATTCATTATCGTTGATCTGTGCTACGTTGTATGGGGGATACCCTGATCCTTTAGAATTTTCAAACATTCTGTCCATATCTTCGAACATTCTGTCGAAGCCTACAAAGTGTCTGTGGATTGAGGGTAAGTCTAGAGTTGTTATTCTTGTCATAGTTTTTCTCCTTTAATAAGCAAGATTTAATTTAGGTTCCCTAATGGGCAACCAACTCTGCACAAAAGAATCTGTCTTTCGTACACATTTATTTATCATTGAAAAATGATAAATCCGGTAAAATGGGCATAAAAAATTATCCAAATGAACTAAACACCTGATTAACTTGTTGCGTACAACGTACAAAGGTAGTACATTTTGGCATATCTTTAATACGTCTAGCGCCAATATATGTACATGCACTACGTACACCACCCAAAATTTCAATTAGTTGCGGTGCTACTGGTCCTCTATGCGGTAGTTGTACTACCTTACCTTCTGCACCACGATATCCGTCTTTTCTGCTTCCGTGTTTAGCCATGGCAGCATCTGAACTCATACCGTAAAACTGTATTTTTCCATCTACTACTTTGCCTTCGGACTCGTCATATCCTGCTAACATACCGCCTAGCATAACAAAGTGTGCGCCAGCACCAAATGCTTTTGCTACATCTCCTGCATATACACAGCCGCCATCAGCAATAATGTGTCCACCAATACCGTTGGCTGCATCAGCACATTCAATAATGCCTGATAGTTGCGGAACACCAACACCTGTTTGCAATCTAGTTGTACAAACACTTCCTGGACCAATACCGCATTTAATAATGTCAGCACCTCTAATGATAAGTTCTTCTGTCATTTCTCCTGTAATAACATTACCTGCGATAATAGTTTTATCAGGATACTGATCACGAAGTTTCTCAATAAAGTCACCGTAGTTTTCATGATATGCATTTGCAACATCTACAGTAATAAATGGAATATCTGGATACATCGCAAGTACTGCTTTCATAGTAGCAAAGTCTGGTGCATCAGGATCCCATATAACTCCTGTTCCTGTACAAACACTAAGGTTCTTTAATTTTAGTCCTTTGGCATTCTTTTGCCAATCATCAATAGTGTAGTGCTTACGCATTACAGTAATCATGTTTTGTTCTTGTAATGCTTTTGCCATAGAAAAGGTACCAACCCCATCCATGTTTGATGCCATAATAGGAACGCCAGTCCATGTTTGGCCACTATTGTGAAATTTAAATTCTCTGTTTAGATCGACGTTTCTTCGACTTTCTAATTTTGACCGCTTGGGCTTAAAAAGGACGTCTTTGTAATCCAATTTAATGTCTTGTTCGATTCGCATATTTGACACTTATCCTCTCATGTTAGCGTATGGCTGAATAAACTTGCCATCGATGGTTGAACTTGATCTTAGTGTACGTAAAACATTTTGTACACCGACTGCTTGATTCCATGCATCTTCAAGTGCATGGTGTGCAAGTACTGGTGGCCTGTGAGGATTGATACCAATGTCAAACAATGTTCTCGTATCTCGCACTTGCCAAAAATTCCAAGGGCATAACTTTTCTAGTTTTTGAAATATGTGTTCACAGATTACTACGTCAAAACTAGCACCATGACTCCAAACACGTTGGGCACCCCAACAAAATTTGTATAGTCCATTCATTGCTTCAGCAATAGGTATTCTACCTTCTGTACTGAATGCTTCTTCTTGTGCGGCCTTACTCTGTTGACCCCACCATGCTAGTGTTGATTCTGATGTTGTAAGACCGAGTGCATCACAACTGTCCAAGTCAACTTTTACGTAGAACTTTTCTGCTGATTTTTGTACTTGATCTTCTCCGAACGGATCGAACTTAACTGCACCAATTGTTAGTACGGTCGCAGTTGGAAGTACATCAAGTGTTTCCAAGTCGATCATTATATCTGTTCTCATTTTATGCCTTTGTGTGTATGTTAATTTACTGTATAATTATAGCAGAGAGTTATGGCGTTGTCAACCGGTAAAGTTGACTAATGTCCTCTTTTTCTTTTGGGAGTACCTTGCTCTAATTCACGCTCTTTTCTACGCCAACGTGCAACTGCTGCCGCTTTGGCCTTTTTGCGTTTTTCGCTAGGTTTTGTGTAATATTCACGTTCACGGATTTCTTGCATTAATCCATCACGTTCAATCTTCTTTTTTAATCTACGGAGAGCCTTGTTGACATCTTCACCTTCTCGCACTGTAACAGCCAATCCTTCAGGATCAGGTGTCCACTGTTTTCTAGGTTTATTTTGATGGCCTTTATTTTGCCATTGCTTATTTACGTGCTTTCGGTTTCTATCATATGCCATAACTGTTTTTTGCTTTCTCCATTAAATTGTTTATATGTTGTTGTTCCAGAATCTCTCTATTGTTAGCCGTGGATAATTTTGTACTGCCAAAATAATAACTATTAGGCTGAGCCAAAAAATATCCTGCTGTCTGTTGATCTTCTGAATTTGCATTTAGTATTACTATAACACATTTATGTTTTTTGTCAACCACCCATTGCGGGTCATCGCTCGGTTTGGCAACATAAATTATTGTGTTAGGTAAGTCCAAAGTTTGAATAGTATTACTTACCATTTGACTTTGTTCTGGTGTGAGGTCATACGTTAATATTCTTAATGCGTCTGTTTGAATATCGTCTGGGTATGTTACTATGCTTACGGTGTCATTCATTCGATGTTGCTTTTATGCGTTGCCATACTGAGTTAGGATTTTGTTCTGCATTTTGTATATATCCTAAACTTCCTTCTCTATTGTTTTCTTGACTTGCTCCGCTCCATCTTTCTCTATCCAGCTTAAAGATTCCTTTTTTTTTGAAATCTCTTCTTCTAGTTCTGGAAACACCTTATAGTCTGCTTGTGCTTTCAAATACTTTGCCCAAGGTAACTGTTTAATTTTACCTTGTTCATGTTGTTGTCTTGTTTCTTTAATTTTGTTATTTGTTGGATCTTCCATTTTCCAAAGTTTCATTGCTTCTTTTTCTTCGGAATCAACACCATCGAATAAGTCTTCGTCTTCGTCAGCAAGATCTATTTTATTTTGAAGTTCTTTTCCAAACTGTTCACCTGTTGCTTTTGCTTTTGCTTCTTCTTCAAAGTCATCATCTTCATCTTCAAAGTCATCGCCTTCGTCATCGAAGTCATCATCTTCATCGCTGTTTGGATCTTCTTCTTTTGCTGCTTTGTTGGCTGCTTCTACCCAATCGTTCCATTTTTCAAGATCTTCGTTATCTTGTTTTTCTTCTTCAAACCCTTCCATTAGCATTTCGTGAGTAGTCTTTTCGTTTTCAGGAACGTCTTGTTGCTCTTCGTCAGCAAGTCTAACTGGTGCAGTTTCTATTTCTGGGGGAATATTATCAGCAATCTTTTGAGCTCTAGCATTTTCGTATTTCTTACGATCAAACTCTTCATTGTCTTTTAATGCTTGTTCGTGGTCTCTATCTATATTTGCTTTCCACGCTTCGTCATATTCTTCATCCGTAAAGGGTGGCTTAGGTTTTGGATCTAACTTTGGGGAGCCGTTATCATCTCCTCCTGGACCAAACCTTCTGTTCCATTCGAATGTGTATTGTGATGCAATAAGCAATAGTACTGCAAGTGGATCAAATACAAATATGATAATTATAATGACCCAACGTACTGCTTCTTCTAACATGTTTTGTGTAGCATTTTCACCATACACAAATTCAGCAATATATTTAATTGGTCCTACTTCTGCTTCAAGTTTACGATACTCACTTTGAATAGAATATTTTTCTTCAGTAAGTACATCAATTTGATTGTTTGCATCTTTAATTCTTAAATTTTGTTCGTCAACTTGTGAATCAATATCAGCAATTTTACTTGTATCACCTAATTGTTTACGTAGTCTATCAATAAGTTCATTAGACTGTGCAATTTGCTTTTCAACTGTAGTACGTAGACGTTTAATTTCTTCTCTTGCTGCCTGTGCTTGAGGATTGTTTGATGCTTGTTCAATCTTAGATATTAATTCAGCACGTTCTTGTTGTCTTATTTCTTTCCAATCGCCAATCTTTTCAGCTGTCTTTTTACCAAAGATACCGTCAGCACTAGCACCAATCATTTGTTGTGCTTTTTTAGTTTCGCCGTTGTCTACATAAGTTTGTAGTGTTTTTAATTCTTCATCTATCTTAGCAAGTTCTGTTTTGTATAAGTCTGCTTGGCTATCGATAATTTTTTGTTGTTCATCAATTGCAGGCTGAACACGGTCATATGCTTTATCAATACGATCTTGTTCTGCATCAATCTGTGATTGTACGTTAGCATCACTACCTGTATTACTAGTTTCTAACTTTTTAATTTTGTTTTCTGCACGAGTAATTATGTCTTCGTAACGTGTAATTTCATTTTCTATACGTTCTACTTGAGCAACATTCTCGTCACCTGCACTAGTTTGTTCAATGTGTGCTTTACTTAGGAAACCAAAAATACCCATGCTTGTAATAAACATAAGAACAACTACAGCAGTGGAGAGATAAGTTCTAAGCCACCAGGTAGCTTTGCTCCAATACTTGTGTAACCATACAGCAGTTACTAGTTTACCTATTTCTAAAGCAGTACCCATTATAATAATAGGAAGTGCAGCCGCCGCAAATATAGCAACCAAACCTGCTACAGAATAGTAAATCGCAATAGCACTAATACAAAGTGCTGTGAGTAGTGTTAGTAATCCATAAATCATATACATTATTTACCTGAAAACCAGGCCCAAGAATTAGTACTATTATAATGACAAGCGGTTACAGACATAACTCGTTGTTTATTATAGGCAATAGCACTCAGATGAAGCCTCCTACAATAACCCGACCCTGTGGGCCAAGTTGCTACTGGAGTTGAAACACCACTTGCATTTGCTCGATACCAACTAACTGCTTCACCATTTTCTGCATAATGTAATGCGTGTACCACACTTGCCATGTATGCATTCTTTTGTTCTACATTTAGTTTCTTATACCAACCAAACGACCATTCAAGTACTCTTGATGCAGGGTGATTAGATGAGTAATCAAAAAACTTAGGATTAGTAAAGTCTTGAGCAACTGCTGGTGTACATGCACTAATACTGATCAGTATGCACAATTTCCCAACTACCATCAGGTTTTTGACAGCTGATACCTTTGCGTTGAACATTATGTCCTCCTACTTTCATCCAGTAATTAAATTCACCACAGTTAGGAGCCATTCCAGATCTTTTAGCAAACAGCCTTTCAATCTGACTATCAGTACATTGTACCCTTGTCTTACTGTCGACAGTGGTTCCGTTCTGTACGATAATGTCTTCTGATGTGTGGCAATAATTTGGCTTTTGTGCAGTCACAGGGGGCGTTGAAGCACACCCTGTAATCACAATAGCCGCGCCTACTATTGCAAGTAGCCTAAACATTATGCTGGGTCTTTCGCTTCAGCGATCAGACGATCAAATGTTTCCAGCGGCATCTTAATTCTTACATACGTATGCACGTGACCTGTACTTGCCAGTTCATATGAATACTTCTTAACTTCAAGATGCTCTCTAATTGTAGTATTCTTAACAAGGTGTTCTACAAAAGTTCTTGTATCACGACTGTTGTTCTTAATATCTACAGTTGTTGATGAGTTAACGGTACCATTAATACGTTCTGCAAAACCTTTTACAGCAAATGCATACGCTTGTGATTCTGACGCTTGTTCAAACTTACTTTCACCCATGCCACATGCATAAGCATAGTCGTCTTTCCAAAACAAGAAACCCTCTGAACCAATTTGTTCACAATCCATGTACCAATTTGGATTTGCTTTCGTTTCTCGAACGTCGATTGTCTTCATTGAGCTACACGCACCCAATCCGAGTATCAGTGTGCCTACAGTCAATGCCTTCATTGTTGCCTTCATTTTCATAACAGCCTCTCTGTATGTGTGTTAATGTACTTACAGTATACTAAATTATACTGCATAAGTCAAGTATATTTTATTATTTTGGAAGTCTTTTTTCTCCAAAATAGCCAGTGTATTTTTGCACCGTCTCTATCCCAATCTAAAAACTTTAAAGGAATAAAGCGATACAGTAATGGAGAACGACTAATCATATCGTTCCACACTTCAGTTGTTACCCAGCCTACTCTTGATAATCCTACACAGGCCGGATACTTTGCATTCTTAATTAATGAGTCAATGTAATCGGACAGTTAACTACCTTTGCACATAGAATATATGCAAACCAATTCTTCCGATTAGTAGCATATCCTTGTTCCATTTAGGGTTGACATAAGTTGCATGGTAGTGTGTTGCGCCATCAGCAATACCAATTAAGTAATCTGAATTAACCATGCGATACGCAATAGTCTGTGCTTGTCGCCATTCATCGCCAATTGGCGGCTCATCTGACTTGCCGTCACAGAACCAACTAAACTGACATTGATTTCTAATAGGTATCATAACACGTTGATCATCTGGCAAGTCTGGATACTGTTTAGTTTTCCAACTTTCCTTCCAACGTGCTTGATAAACTACTTCACAAATTGTATTAGGATAGTATGTAGATTTTACTCTGTTCATAACTACATCACTAACAGCCGCTTTACCTGCTAGATTATCTCCTCGTGATTCGTAGTAAATGTTTTGTGCCAAGCAGTATTCTTGTGGATGTGTATCTTTTGAATACAGCTCTCCAACTGACACTGATTCTTTATCATTCATCAGTGTTGATGCTTGAAGGTGTTGCCCGCTTTGCGCTGTAGATACTACCACAAACGCTAGTATTGTAAATGTAATTAATGATCGCATAAATCTGTTCATCCTTTATTTAGATACTGTTGTTCATACTAAACATAGTACTTTAGTTCCGCCTCATTTGTGCAATTTCTGTCGCTTGTTTCTTTCCTGTCTTATCATCATCGTCCGCGAACACAGGAACCATATTACTTTTGTGCATTGTAGCAATACCTACAAGTCTACGTTCTCCTGTATACTGCAACGGCTCTTTCTTAGTGCATGGTGCGAATGTATTCTTAGAAACGTAACTAGGAATTTTATCTGACTCTCTAGCAACAGGAGTAGAAGTAGTACGTAAAGGAGCAACAACAGGTGTTGACTTAGGTTTGTACTCGCCTCTACAATATGCAATGTAATCTTCAACAGTATCAAACTGATGACTGTGTAAATGCTTTCGACGCATTGCTTTATTATGCTGTCTCCACTTCACAGTATATTCTTCAATCTTCTTGTCTGTTAGTTTCTTCTTCTTACGTTTCTTTGTGTTCAATGTGGTTAAGCCACGAGCTAAATGCATTGTCATATTAGGCTCCTAGTGCAAAGTTAGGATCACAGGCTTGTTGCCAACGTTCGGCAATTGCTCTAGTGTGTTTACATTTACCATGCATTGTCATACCCATACAATCACAAGTAAAGCCTTTCGATGTCCACTCAACAGTATAGTCATCACCACGACTACCTTTTACTGGCCACTGTGTGCCAACTGCCCAATGGTCTTTCATATCCATAAAGTCAGGCTTGAAGTATCTAGGTCCATATTTGCTTTTCATTATGGTAACTCCTTACTTGCAATAGTGTTTACAATCATATTACTATACTTCTCATTAGTACTCCAAGGAGAAATATGAAATGCTAATTGATCGTAATCCCATATATCTAATGCAATTTGACGTTTACGCTCAATACGAAAGTTTTCATATGCATGGTGTGTATTAAGAATGTTAATAGCATCTTGTACACTAGCACATTTTGTAGGATAAGTCTTTACACCAAACTCTGCGTTTGGTAAGTCTAGAGGCTTCATCTGTGGTGTATCAGGATCCCATGTTCGTATACCAAAAAGATTGTTACCGTCTCTGGTAAACCTACTAGTACCCCAACCACTTTCAATACCGGCCATAGCAATAATAATAGAGCTAGGAACACGCTGATCACGTGGAGTTGTAAAGTTTATAAAGTCAACGCATTGTCCTACTGCGTCCATGAATGAGTTTGAATCTGTATACACGAAATCAGGTTCATGCATACCGAGGGCGATTGCCTCTTTTAAGAACTTGTTCTCAATTTTCTTTGTGTAGTCGCTTGTTACAAAACCATTTGGATTAAATGTACCAACACCAAATGCAAATGCTACAGCAGCTACCGAAATACCTGTGATAATTGCCTTACGCTTTATGCCTGTCCAATTCATTTTATGCCTCTGCTTCATTAGTTATAGTAATACTATAGCACCTTTAGAAGCAAAGGTCAAGAAAAAAGGTGCCAAAATGTTGGAATTGGCACCTTTTGGATAGTTTTATTAGAAGTTTACGTTAAATGTTAACGCTATTTCTCTATCAACTGAATTCAAGTCTGAATCTAAATCTTGCATTAAAGCAACTTGTACAGATGCTTTATCGCTTACTGGAACTGCAACACCTAGTTCTGCATATGCGTCTGCTCTAGAAAAGTCAAACAAATCACCTTCTACTGATGAAATGTCATATCCTAGTTCTGCATAAGGAACTACTAGTCCTGCATCAAATGCAGCACCAATTGATGGACTAATTCTTAACTCGTCTTTAGTAAAAGAATCGCCTACAGTATAGTGTACTTCTGGAGCAGCATAAAAGGTTACACGTGGTGCTTCACCTGTTACGGGGTCTGCTACAGCAGTTGTATAAAGTTTACCAACAGTAAAACGATAGTCATCGTTTACATCATCGTCAATAAACTCGACTTGGCCGTAAACAGTACCAAAGTCGTGCTTGATGCCATAAACGTTTGCTGTATCAGCAAAGTCATAACTAGCACCAGTGCCTGCAGATAAAGTAGTTTTATCTGATGTTATGTTAATGTTCATGCTGGTATCATCGAAGTTGTCAGCATAAGCAGTTGATGCTAACGCCACAGCGAAAGCAAAAGATAGTATTAGTTTTTTCATTTTTATTATTTCCTATAATTTTGAAGAACGCGATATGCGCCCCTTTGTCCAACACTGATTTTATTTAAAGAATACATAGATAAACTTATATGCTCTTTAAACTTCAGTGCCTTTGATGTCTTTAATAAAGGTGAATTTTTCTGTTTGGCTGCTTAGATATTCAATAACTTTCTCAGGTGTTGTTTCACCATAAGGGTCGCTATCGGCGCCATCGCAGTTTTTGCCTGGCTCTTCAAACCATGCTTCAACTACACCGTCATTAATGACAGCCGCATATCGCCATGAACGTTGCCCAAAACCTAAATGCCGTTTATCGACTAGCATTCCCATCATTTGTGTAAACAGTGCATTGCCATCTGGAATGACCTTTACTCTTTCTACACATTGGTCTTTAGCCCATTTGTTCATAACAAATGCGTCATTAACAGAAATGCAGTAAATTTCATCTACTCCCATTTCTTTAATCTTGTTGTAATTCTCTTCAAATCCTGGTAGCTGGTATGTGCTACATGTTGGAGTGAACGCTCCTGGTAAGCTGAATAATACTACTCTCTTTCCAGCGAAGTAGTCGCTGCCGTTGACATCTTGCCAACGATAAGGGTTCGGTCCTTCAATGGATTCATCTCGGACTCTAGTTTTAAAAACCACGTTAGGTATTTGTACACCTTCTCTCATAGTGTGTTAGTTCCTTTATGTTATAATTGTATTACAGATATTATTTAATTTATTTTAACAACCTGTCTGCTAGATCTGAGTGCATTTTTAATAATATGGATTATTAAAGTTGGGGTCATCCATTCCGTCTACGCCTGTTACTTCTGGAATGTAATGTTTCAGCATGTTTTCTACACCCATCTTAAGTGTTATTGTGCTACTTGCACAACCAGAACACGATCCTTGTAGTAAAACACTTACACGACCTGTTGACTGATCAAAGTCTTCAAACTTAATAAAGCCTCCGTGTTGCTCTACTGCCGGTTGAACTTGTTCATCAATTAAGGTATTGATTCTTTTTACTATTTCGTCGTATTCTTCTTTATTCATGTCATTATTTATAAAGTTTATTGGCAGGCGAACAAGGAATCGAACCTCAAGCTACGGTTTTGGAGACCGCCGTGTTACCACTACACCATTCACCCTTTGTCAATAAAGGCGCAACTTTTCTGTTGCCAGGTAAGTTGCCAACCCCGTTACCTAGTTAACTAGGCTGCAAGAGCAAAATTATCGTTTGCGTCTATAAAGTTGCTTGATTTACGGTCATCGCCTACCGGTAACTCCACGTTCTCTCATACATCAGTCGATCCTAGTTCGCCCCCATCATAAGCACACTTGCGAAGTCTTTTGTTATAACCACGCTTAATCTTCTTACGTTCACCTGGTCTCCAATGAAGTAAATTTTTAGCCTTTTTGCTTAGAGCATCAAACTCATCGCCGCTAATCATTTTAATACGTGTCTTCACTGTATCTCCAAATGTGCTTATGGTGGAGGCGCGGGGTACCGCCCCCCGGTCCTGTCTGTCGTTGATTGGCTTCAACGTTACATGTATATTTATACTACCATTTAATTGGTTTGTCAACCTTTTTTTGAAATTAATAAGGATTAATATCTAAGTACTTGCCCCATTCGCTGTAGTAATGGCGCATACCAACTTCATCATGAATTGTTCCATTTTCATGTCTACCATGCAATATGTTACGTGCTTCTGTGCCTTCACGCATTGTGGTTCCTTGTCCTGCTACACCAATTAGGTCTTCGTGTAGGTTACGTCCAAACGGTCCCCATATGCTGTTGTGATGATTGATACGTGTGCGTCTTTCTTCTGGTGTGTCTTTGCGTAGTCCATATCCCCTAAATTCAATAAGCACTTGATTACATCCTAATGGAGTAACACTATCTGAACGATAAGCACTACCACGTAGGTTAAAGTTGAAGCCTGGAAACAAGTCTACCATATACCATTGGTTGGGTGGTAAATTAGGAAAGGACAGTTCGCCTCTATCTTCGAAGCCTTCATACTCTTCGTAGTTGACAGTGAATGAACTTACATTTACATGTCCGTTGTCAAACGGTATGTTCTTACGTGCAAAGTATTCATCATTGAATCCACTTACACGATTGAAGTAATGCATGAAGTCGTGATAGAATTCACTGTTTGTATCATGCCACAGTTTGTAGTTGGTATCTATAATTGCTTTGTGATAATGAAACACTTCCATTTCTTCTGTGTCAATAGCATCTGCTATACAATCAAATGCTCCTGCTGTCCATTGCTCTACATTCATAGTAGGATTAGGATCTAGTGTTACCCATACCATACCTCCGTGCTTTACTTCACAATGCAACTCTTTGCCAAAAGTATCATCGTTCCATACTTTACCAGAAGGTTGTTGTGGACCATGATTTAAATATGCTTTTACTCTATCACCTGTGTTCCATGCGATAACATTCTGTCCTGCTATCTGTGTTGTTCTGAAATGTCCTTTGTAATACATTTCACTTATATGACACATAGGTACCCATACCTTTTTAAAGATATGTTCTTGTTCTTGTGCAAATATTTCTGGGCAGTTGTAGGCTGTGCTACTAATTGATTCTACTACTGGCTTCTTTAACCAGTTGGCGTGATTACGTGGTGGCATCTAGTTCTCCTTACGATGTATTTAAAATATTTTAACATGTAAAAAGACTGTTGTCTAATAGACTGTAACTATGAACTAATAGTCAAAAAAATAGGCTCCGAAGAGCCTATTTTAAAATATTCTACTTATGAAGGTCGAATATCTGATGCTTGAGGACCTTTAGGTCCCTCTGCCATTTCGTAAGTAACGGCTTGATTCTCTTGTAGAGTTTTATAGCCATCGCCTGAAATAGCTGAGAAATGAGCGAATACATCTTTTCCGCCGTCGTCTGGAGTAATAAAGCCAAAACCTTTGTCTGCATTAAACCATTTTACTTTTCCTGTTGCCATTTTATTTCCTTAGTTATTAATTATGCCGCCTGTCTTTCTACTTCTTTGTCTTTCACGACATGGGTAGCCGACTTCTTGCCTGTTTCTGGTCGGATAGGCTCCAACCATGAGTCCGCTATGTATGCTTTAGGTGAATCTCCAAACTGATTTTTCAATCCAGTTGCTTCAATCCACCAGTAATGATCTGTCACAGGACACATGCATGAGACACCTCTGAAATCAAAAGTATCATTCTGCTTGTACTTTCCAATGTATTCTTTAACAAGGACAATCTTGCCAATATTCTCAGGTCTAACTGAGTGTATTACTTTTGCTAAATCACCTTGTTCGCACTTCATATTACTTTAACCAAGCTACTCGCTTTCCTTCTTTAACACGTCGAGCGTGTTCCTCTTCTGAGCCAGGATATCGCCAAGCCCAGATTGCTACTAGCACCATTGCACCACCACTCCACATAATTGCTTTCAGATTCTCTGTAGCAAACCATGTAAAGATAATAGTTGATGCCATTACCAATATCATTAAGTACTTCCCCTTTGTAGGGAAAACACGTTTTTTATTCCAATTTGTTAAGAACTTACCAAACCAAGGATGATTGTATAACCATGCCTCCATTTTAGGTGAACTCTTAGCAAAGGCCCATGCAGCAATTACTAAAAATATGCTGAATGGAATACCTGGAGTAACGATTCCAATGTAGGCTAAACCTACACAAAGGAAACCAATACCCATGTACATATATCTTTTTATTTGATTCATTAATGTACCACCTTGTTATATTATATAGTGTGCAATGCTTTCTGTCAACTAGGATCTGACTGGACGGAAGATACCCGATATACGTCCATTTGACTGTTGCCAGCCTCCCTTCCAACTATTAGTAATTGTACCGCCACTTGGATTGTTGTTAGTAGCACTTGCCTTATCACTTTGGTTGCCGCCGACGAAAGTATACACACCTGGCGACGGTGAAGTGTATATAAAGTTAACGTGACTGTAACTCCAAACTACAATGTCACCTGGTTGACCATCTGATAGTGGTACAGGAACACCACCATATAAACTTGTTTTATCTCTAAAGTCATATGCTCTAGCACTTTGCATATACTTGTAGCCTGTTCTTTTTAATACCCAATTTACAAATCCAGCACACCAAGGTGTTTGATCTGTTTTCCAATATGATGTGTCTGGGAAACCTAGTTCTTTCCATATACCTATAATGTTTCCATTACTAGGATCAACAGTTTCGTCCCATTTGTTTGCTGCCGCTTCGTCTAATAGTTGTGTTAAGAAACCTGGTATACCATCTGCTGCTGCTGTTGAATTGGCAGCACTTGCATCAACTAAGGCTTGTTCGTTTGTTCCTAAGTCATCAACACCTGCTGCTGGTGCACCTTCGTATCTTTGTGGTACTTGATTTTCTGCAATAGTGCCGTTAGCCTGGGCACCACCTGTTGCACCTACATCTGGTGGGTTTTCAATTGCTTCTTGTATAACTGCATTGATTGCTGCTGCCTGTGCCGGCGAAAGTATAATAGGTGGTACATAGCCTTCGTTAGCCCAAACATTAGGTGAGCCAGTTTCTGCTTCATTAGCAACCCAACTTCCGTGTCCGCTAGTTGCGTCACCCTTACGATGAACAGGAATATTATTAATCCAAACACTTAATGAACCACCTTCAGCAGGATCACCACATTTAGTAGTATCGCCTATGCGTACAGTTTGTTCGTTGTTTGTAAACACATTTGGCGAACCAACTGCGTATGCTTCTTGGTGAAATGGGTTGGGCGTAGGACTTGCATGTCCTTTGTGCTTGTCTACATTTGTTCTTACTACTTCTGGCATACTAGTACTTATCTACTTTGATAGTGCTATACCTGTTGTAGTCTGTGTATATTGTTTGCTGATGTTATCTTCTGTTTTAGCAACACAACTTACTGCGTTTGCTTTAAGCATAAATTTGCCATCTGGTGATACACTAAACATAAATGGTGCAAGACCTAATCCTTTTTGCTGTGCAATAAGTACCATTGGCTTGTGCAATGTATAGTGTGTATCAGTTTCTTCTTCTAGACGTCCTACGATTTCTTCGCCTGACGCAAGTTTAAAGGAGACATTATCGCCTACTTTGTATGGTGTTTCAATTAACATATTTTTATCCTAGTGAGTGTCCAGTACCGTTATAACCTGTGTCTTCAACGTATTTGATTAATTCGTTGTAACCACCGATCTTTTCTCCGCGTACTGTGATTTGAGGGAATGTTCGTGCTGTTGGGAACTTTTCAAAGAGTTGCTCACGAGTAAAGTCTTCGTCTAATTGTTTGTAGACAAATTCAAACTGGTTCGATTCACAAAACTTCTTAGCCCTGTCACAGAACGGACATGCTGGTTTTCCGTATATTTCTATCATGTTTTATCCTACGTAAATAGTTTCTTTCTTTTTATTAATTACCTTAACCATGATAGCACCAGCGTTCTTCTTGGATATTGCCGCATTGATAGCTGTGGCTTCAGTACCGTAAGTACCGTAAGTTGTCCACACTTCGAAAGGGGAATGTCTTCTAAATTGAACTCTGAACATACTATTACTTATCTAAAGTTCGAAACCTTCGAACGTTTTATCATCAACATCTTGTTTAACACCGCCAATAATATAACTTTCGATTTCAGTCTCCTGTGGAGCAACTTGTAGCCCTGAGCTACTTAACCAATGTTGTGTCCACGGTAAAGGATTTGTTGTCAAAGGACGATCATAAATTGTATCAAGTCCTAATGCTTTGAGTCTCTTGTTAGCAATAAACTCTACATAAGCATGTAGTAAGTTTGCATTAAGTCCTACAATAGAACCTTTTTCAAACAAGTAATCTGCCCAACGCTTTTCTTCCTCAACACAAGTACGCCACATTTCATATGATTCTTCTTTACATTCTTTTGCAATTTTAACAAAGTCTGGATCGTCGTCTCCTTTTGCCCAATGCTTTAGAATGTGTGTAGATAAATTTAAGTGCGTTGCTTCGTCACGAGCAATAAGAGAAATAATCTTTGCAGACCCTTCCATCTTCTTTAATTCGCCAAATGCAAATGTACATGCAAACGAAACATAAAAACGTAAACCTTCTAAGATATTCACTACCATCATTGCTTTATACAATTGCTTTTTAACTTCGTACTCAGTACCTTTACCTTTGTACATGTAATCTGTTACAACTTGATGAAACTTGTCGTATTCTGCAGATACACTTTCTGCTCTTGCAATAATTTGCTCATCATCTAAAATAGTATCAAACACTTCTGCTGGGTCAGCATATACATTTTTTACAATGTGTGTATAAGAACGACTGTGGATAGTTTCTTGGAAGTCCCATGCTACAATACAACTTTCTAATTCTGGATTAGAACAGTAAGGTAAAAAATTTAAACACGGTCCACGTCCTTGTACACTATCAAGTAGGGTTTGATATTTTAAGTTTGAAGTAAAGATATGTTTCTGTGCATCTGTAAATTCTGCATAGTCACCTCTATCTTTCTGTAAGGAGACTTCTTCAGGTCTCCAAAAATAACCTAACATAGTTTGGTTAAGTTTGTCATACTCCGGATAACGGAATACGTCATAACGTTGAGTGTTTTGATCTTCACCAAAGAACATATACTGCTTTGTGAAGTCTACTTTATTACGATTAAAAACTGTCTTGGTCACTGTGTGTGTTTCCTCTTTTATATATTACACGCTTCGCATTCTTCACCTTCAAGTTCTTCTACTGGTTGTAGATCACCGTTCATGTGTGAATGTCCATTCATTTCAACTTCTGGTTCTTTAACTTCATCGTCTCCTTTGAAGTCGTATGTGTTTTGATAATAACTTGTTTTCCAACCTAACTTGTAAGTTGTTAACATGTCTTTCATCATTACGCTTAATGGAACTTCGTTGTTCTCAAACTGCGTAGGGTTATATGACCAATTACCACTAATGGATTGATCAAAGAACTTTTGCATCACTGCTACAATGTTAATGTAGCCATCGTTGCTAGGCATATCCCAAAGTAAAGTATAGAAGTTCTTTAACTGACTATACTGCGGAACAACTTGTTTAAGAGGCCCTTTCTTGGACTTCTTAACGGACAAGTATCCTCTAGGTGGTTCAATTCCGTTTGTTGCGTTCGACACAACGGAACTACTCTCTGAAGGCATTTGTGCGGACAATGTGCTGTGCCGTAAACCATGTTTTTGTATGTCCTTGCGTAGAGCAGCCCAATCATATTGTAGTTTTGCTTTTACAACTCCGTCAATATCTTTTTTGTATGTATCAATTGGTAATATACCGTCTGCATATTTAGTACGATCGAAGTATTCACAAGCACCACGTTCTTCAGCAAGTTCATTACTTGCAACCAACAAATAGTATTGGAATGCTTCTGTAAGTTCGTGTACTTTAACCCACGCTTGTGGATCATCATACTTAACTTTATTCTTTGCAAGATAGTGTGCAAGTCCAATGTAGCCTACGCCTAGTGAACGTCTTGCTTTAGTACTAATCTCTGCTGCCTTAACAGGATAACCTTGATAGTCAATAATTTCTTCTAATGCTCTAACAGCAAGATCACATAAAGGTTCTAGTTCTTCTAGTTTATTAATTAATCCTACATTAATAGCACTAAGAATACATAATGCAATTTCGCCTTCTTCATCATCAATGTGTTGAATTGGTTTAGTTGGTAGTGTAATCTCTTGACACAAGTTACTCATGTACACAGGATCTTTGAAAGAACTGTGTGAGTTACTGTGATCAACATTCATAATATAGATACGTCCTGTTTCAGCACGTTCTTTTAACATGTTACCAAACAGTTCTTTTGCACTTACTGTTTTCTTTCTAATAGATGTTTTACGTTCTGCTTTTTCATATACATCTTTAAACAAATCATTGTCGCCTGAGTAGAAAGCATCATACACTTCTGGGACTTCGTGTGGCGAGAAAAGAGTAATGTCTTGACCAGACAATAACCTTTCGTAAAATAATTTATTAATTTGAATAGAATAATCTAATCTACGTACACGATTATCTTCAGTACCTTTATTATTTTTTAATACAAGGATGTCATCAATTTCATAATGCCAAATAGGAAAATGAGTTGTTGCTGACCCGCCACGTACACCGTTCTGTGTACAGCTTCTTACTGTTGATTCATAAACTTTTAGAAATGGGATAACACCAGTGTGTGCTACTTCCCCGCCCCTGATCTTCGAGTTAATCGCTCTCGTACGACCCGAATTGATTCCGATACCAGCTCGCTGAGCGATATAATAACCAATAGCGGAGTTGCTACTAAAAATACTAGGCAAAGTATCGTCAACATCGACCAGTACACAACTAGCAAACTGACGGATTGGAGTACGAACGCCAGCCATGACTGGGGTTGGTATGTTGATTTTAAAAAGCGAGGTCGCGTCATAATATTTCTTTACATAACTTAATCTGGTTTCTTTAGGATAGTTTGCAAACAACGTAGCGGCAATCATCATATACATGAACTGAGGAGTTTCATAGATGTCGCCGTTGCTTCTATCCTGACACAAATACTTATCTACAACTTGACGTAAACCTGCATAAGTAAATTCTTCGTTACGGTCATGCTTTAACCAAGTATTCATTTTCTTTAATTCTACATCTGAATACTTTTCTTTGATTGCAGAATCATACACACCGCGTTCAATATTACGATCAATTATAGTGCCGAGAGAATCATGTTCGTATTTTGTATAAACTTTTTTATGTAGACCGTACAACAACAACCTTGCTGCTGCATATTGATAATTAGGATTTTCTAACGATATAAGATCGTTTGCGCTCTTAATTAGAATCTCTTGAATTTCGTCTGATGTCATGCCGTCGTAAAACTGTAAATCAGCGTTCATCTCGATCTGTGAACTACTCACTCCAGCAAGACCAGCACAAGCTTCTTCAACAACAAAGTGCATTTTATCTAAATCTAAAAGCTCTCTGCTACCGTTTCTTTTTGTGATGTGTATATCTTTGCTCATGTCTCTCTCATTTTAATTTTGTGTACAGAGGTATTTAGTTTTAGTACCTGCGAATGCAGGATCTTAGTGGCTAAAATTTATACCAGTGAACTTTTTATAGTATTTGTTTAATTGTACAGTCAGAACGTGTGTTGAGCAAGAAGAAAATAACTTTTTCTTTGCCATTTCTAACTAAACTCCGTACTGTATGTCGAACGACAGAGATCCTGTAGCACCTGTAGCAATAGGATTCTTGTAAGACAACACCACGGTATCGGTACCACTGTCTGTGTCGTTGTCACGCAGAGCAGCGGAAAATTCAAACCCTGTCATAATTACACCACCCGGAGATGTTGTAGTTGTGTCGGAGTATTCGTAATTATCTGATAAAGATAGTTTCGAGACGTCATCACCGATTGTGATGTTAACTGAACCTCTACGAATATGGTTTGCAAGTCTTAGTGTATAATTAACTTTCATAAATGCGTTAAGTGCTGAAAACACTGCAACAGGTCTAAAACTGTCAGTTGTATAAACTTCTGAATAGTTTTTGTCTGTAAAGCTAACAAAGTCACTACCTTGCACTTCTGCAATGGCTGCTACAGTCTCTGTGTTTACGACTCCTGCGTCTTGTTGTCTATCACTCGTACACTCACGAACTACGTTATTTCTACTTTCTCCAAACTCAACAATAGTTGAAGTTGGGTTTGCAGATGATCCTGTGTTGTTACCACAACTTACAAAATCACATCTACTAATTTTTGTACCGTATCCATAGTTTGCATTGAATGCTTGTTTGGCAATCTCAGTAAAGTTACAGTCATTAATAATCCAATTGTTACCTTGCCCTGTTACTCCTGCAATGTAAACTGATGTATCATTAACATTAAAGTCACTGTTAGTGATTTCAACTTTAGTTGCTGTGTTTACTGTTTGGTTGCACTTTATACTGATGGAGTTATTTTTGAACTTACAATGTTTAATTTTGATATCGTCTACTTTAAGACCTGCCAAATCGTTGTTCCATAATACAGATGCACTCTCTGTAGCATAGTTTGTAACTGGTGCACCTAAGCTATATTCTCCATCGAATATAATTCCTTCTAGCTCTACATCTTTAGCACCTGTAAGAACAAGTGAGCCCGAAGAACGTTTAATAGTAAGGTTACTAATATGTATGTTCGTTGGTCTGTCGCTACTTGTAAATGATGCAAGTGTAGTTCCTTGTGAACTAATGAGCTGTATGTTTCTTGTGTCTAAGTTTAGTATTGCGCCCTCTGCTGTTTCACCTCTAATGATTGCATTGCTAGGAATCTCAAGTTCTCCTGTAAACAAATATTCACCATTAGGTACAGTTAGTACTTTTTTAAAGTCAGGGTCTGCATTTCTAAATAACTGTGTAAAAGCATTTTCAAATGCTGTAACGTTGTCTGTTGAACCGTCACCTACTGCTCCAAAGTCTGCAACACTGACTGCCATTTCATCAATCTTACCTAATAGTGTACGTGATTGACTTTGTGTAATAGATGGATTATCAGATGCAAATTTGTAACTAGATGCTAGTTCTAAAATATTATCATGTTCGGTTAATACTTTTGTATTACCTACGTAGGGAGCACCTTCTGTAGTTGAACCATTACCAATATACAGTTCTTGTGTGTCTACTGCCCATGCTAATTCTGCTGAACTTAATTGCGGTACACCACTAGAAGAGTTCTTTTTACCTCTTCTGATCTGAATCTTTGATATTTGAACTACAGCCACTTATTTGCTCCTGAAATTGTTATTAGTATTTATGTCAATCAGTTCGCAAGTAAGGATAGCCTGTAGAACCTTGCTACAGTTGCTTGTATAGCACTATTATGCTTTTGATGCGTAGTATTCTTCTACTTTAGAAAGCCATTTATCTTGATATTCGTTCCAAGTATCTGGCGTAACACTAAACTGTTGATATTGTAGGTCTCTGCTACACATAAAGATATGTCCTTCCTTGATGTCAGTACCATATACTTCATTGTGTGCCATAGCATAGGCCACTAATTGTAGATAGTAATCTTCAACCCACTCTGCTTTCTTAGGTTTATTAGTTTGCTTATGGTCCATAATCGCAGGTTGTCCTTTGTACATACCACACAAGTCAGTTGTACCTGAATACAAACCTGGAAAATATAATGCTTGTTCTATTGACCATATTTCATCTACATGCTTCAAACCGTTTTCGATAATAACATCTGCCATCTTGTTTGCTTGTACATGCACAGGATTATTACCTGGCTGTCTTTTTTCGCCTACAACAAATCTTTCTAAGTTGTTGTGCATTGCTGTACCAACACCTGCTGCTTCAGTTGTAATACGTCTAGCATTTTCTTCGCCAACTCGTTTACGCCATTCAATAAGGTGAGTCATATCTTTAGTTGAACTAAGGATAGTTGTTACACTTGGTAACTTCTCATCATCTGGAGTTAGGTAAACACGTTTGCGTGTTACAGGATCATTTATCTGTTTTAAAGATTTATACTCAAAACGTTCAACAAATGGTGGCGGTGTTATCTCAATAGTTTGATCAGTCATACTGTATATAGTACTACCTTTCTAGTAGTTTGTCAAGAGTGAATTATGTTTCTTGGGATAATTGCTGAGGTGCTGCACTTGCTGCTGTTTGATCTACAGCATCTTGGCTGCTTTGATCACTCTGTGGAGATTGGGGATCTGCATCAGGTGCTCCTGGGACATCCAATTCAATGCCATCGGCATTAAAGTTTTTTACAAGACTTTGGATTGCAGGACTGCTGTCGTAAATTGCTTTAAACGTTTCGTAGTCTGCTGCTAATTGGATTTTATTTTTTAATGCTAAGTTTGAAAGTCCTGCCCAATTCATTTTAGCAGGAGACTTTTTCATTTCTGCACGACCGATAATATTTTTTAACAAGATTACATACTTGTCAATAGTTTCATCAGTACCTGTGAATTCAAAGAACCTCATGGTTAAACCTCTGTTTGTGCTTTTCTAAGTTCTCTAACCTGTGCTTCGAGTTCTTGTATTTTGTCTGCAAGTTCTTTTCTTTCAGCTGCTTTTTCTGCAGGATCTTTTTCTGTTTTTGCTAGAGCGTTTGCTACTGCACTGCCTCCGGCTACTGGACCTTTGCCTTTCATTGCTGCGCCAACATTAGGATCCATTACACCTGCAAGACCTGCTGCACCTTTGTATCCTAGTTTAGCTGCGCCAACACCAAGTTTGGCTGCACCTTTAACAGCGCCGCCGATACCTCTAGCTACTGCACCTATGAGTTCAGTAACTTCTTGGTCGTCTGCATCTTTGATGAACTCATGCAGTCTCATGTATTATCCTGCTAGTGTTTTAAGTAGTCTTGATTCAAAGTTAATTGATTCACGCTTTTCACGGCCTGCTGTTTCCATTCCGCCTGCTGCTGGTTCTGCTGTTGCAAAATCATCTGCTGGTTCTTCAGCTGGTGCCTCAGCGTCTGCTGGTGCTGCCATGTCGTCCATTCCACCTTCTTCTGGTTCTGCACCTAACATACCTGTTTGTGCTTCTTCGCCAGTAAGTTGTCTAATAGAACTTGCTAGTGTTTCACGTGTTGTTTTAAGATTTTCTAATGCTTGTTGAATTGCCGGAGCCGACGCTTCAATAAATGCTTTTGATTGCTCTTGGCCCATTTCATCTCTAATTGAATCGCCAAGTTGAAGAAGTGTTTCATTTTCCATTCCGGAAAGTTCTTCAATCCAACGTCCAACTCTATCTACCATAGTTTTAGCAGTTACAATTGCACTTGCTTGTTGGATCTCACCTTCGTTTACTTTCATCTCATCTCCTGCTTCTTCTGTTGCTTCAGCTTGGGGAGCTTCTGTTGCAACTTCTAATGAATCAATTGCTGCTTCTTCACGTTCTAGAATCTCTGTGTTAATGACATCAAGCATAGCCTGTGCTGTTTGCAATGTGTCATCAGTCAAATCCTCATTAAATTTTGAATTTGATTTTGCATCATGGATTTGTGTACGTAACTTATTACGTGCATCTTCTAGTTTAGCTACATCAAATGCCTCAAGGTTTAGTTTTTTACCAAACGTCTTGTGCATAGACTCGTTCAGCTTCGCAGCCTTTGTTCTAAATAATTCGTTATGTTTCATTTTATACAATCCCCAAAAGTTGTTATATGTATTTATTCAAAAGGCGGCCAAATGCTCTGCTTCCGACTTGGCATTTATTGCTCTAAATTTAGCATCTTCATACCTAGTCCACATAATTTCAGCTTTTAGCTCATCTTTTGCATTACAAGCTCTATGATATCTATCTAAAAATATATTACTATCTGTATAAAAACGGCTATAATATACGTCTGCTGCAAATAACTTGTCTTGTAGTGCTTTATTTTCGTTCCATGCTAACAGGTTTGCTATGCGTATTGCTACAGCATTCAAACTTATGTTCTCATATATTAATTTATCCTTTTTTATGATATTTTTGAAAGGACCATCTGATTGTATTAGAACATCACCAACATGAATGCCTTTATCTGACTTGGTTGGAAGTATGGTTCCTTGGTCAAGAAACTGCTTGTAAGTCTTAGTTACTAGCTGTTCAAAACGTTTAGAAATATTCGTCATAAAAAAAAGGACCTTTCGTCCTCTGTATTTACAACTTAATTAATTTGGTGGGCTACATCTTGAGTAGTATAGTAACTACTATGGAAAGAACTGCTGCAATTATTGTACCAGCTGTACCAATGATAACTTTGGTTAAGCTCTTTTGACCATCTGTGATATCTCTATGAATATGCTCTACTTTCTTTTCTAGATTGTCGAGGCGGCCTTCTAATTGCTCGTACCTTTCTTGGCACAAGTCAACATGGGCTTCTAAATTTTTCTTTTCTAGGCTAGTTGCCATTTTACATTCTCTCCGAATACCGTTAATTTAATAACTCTCTGGGTATTGCCTTTTGAATGTGCCTTGTATTAGCTGTTATCTGTCCTATGCTTTTAGTGTTTGCCTTTTACTTTCAACAAAAGTATTTATCATTTTCCTCTAGAAGTTAGAGCTCTAATCATCTTTTTTATGAGCCCTAATTCTTCTCTAACCATGCCTAAACCGTCCTGTGCTTTAGTTGTACGTAGGATCATATCTTTTATTACTAACATAACCCAAATCCACCATGTAAAGCACACTGAAGACATGATAACTATCCCTATGTAAGCAAGATTATCTTTATCAGTGTACACTCCAAGAAGAGATAGTAAGAAACCCATAAACATAAATGAGCTCGTACCAAACATAATTATATTCCAATGGTGATCTTTCATACTACTATTTACTCGCTGGTTGGCTGAGAATTCAGTCTACACTTAATCGGCAGTGTTAAGCCATATGTTACAATTAGGTCCACTTGTTATAAAACAGTTTTGCTTAAATTTAACATTATTATTTAGGTTACTAATAATTGGAATACTTTGTAAATCATCTTTAAGCAAACCAACTCGATCGTCACCTTTTAAAAAAACATCTTGTCTTTCTACATAAAATGACCAGTACCATTTGGTGTCAACATCCTTGTACTCTATCATAACAGGTTCTTCTTCCCAAGTACATAAAGCTCTTAACTCTATCCCTTGGACAAGGGCGTTGAAGTTTGATTGCTGACCGTGTCGGAGAGAGTTGGTGTCGTCCCTATCTGGATTGGCGCGAGTAATGTCTACTGTCGTTTCTACTTTGTATCTGATCATTACTCATATTTAGTAACCATAAAAAAAGGGTGCCAGCGAACTGACACCCTTTCATCAGTTTAAAAACTATTAGCCAGAAATTCCTGGAATTGTAGCTTCAATTGACATAGTAACACCAGTTGAACCTGTACCGTAGTTAGAACCTGCTGTCATTACGCCTGTTCCTTGTACAACTACGAATGCATCGTTAGTGTTTTTGTCTAAACCAACAACTGTGTTTGCGTCGTTAGTTCCTGAAACGTCACCAGCTTGGATGTAGTCTAAAGCTGCTTGGATTTCTGCATCTGTAATAGATGATTTAGCTAATTTGATAACTCTAGTTAAACCTGCAATACCGTTAGTATCACCGTTTGCTGGTAATTTGTTATCACCTAGTTCTGCAACACCTGTTCCGGCGTTGTTATAAGTTTGGAATACTGAGCTTCCGTTTGATAGATCTGCCATAATATTATCTCCTCGATTATTAAATGATCCCGCTCAGGGACCGGCTTTTTTCTTACACTCTTATTTATCTTTTGGGTAAAAACTTATGGGTTTTGGGGGGATTTTTGACTAAAAACGCTTAATCTGCTCTAAAAGGCGTCCATCTATCACGTGGAACTAACTTAACTTTGTCTCTAGTCTTAACAAAGCCTTCGCCTCCTGGCTTGCCACCTGTTGTAGCAACTACATCACCTTCTGCTTTATCAAGCTCTGCAATTACTTCATTCTTGGCTTTCATAAGCTCTGTAACAAGGAAAAATATGTTTGTTGCAGTTTGCTTACTACTGTCTATAATACTTATAATCTTTGCTTGTTTATTGGCGGAAACCTTTGAATTTTGAAGCCAATTGAGGAAACTTTCTACTTTTAAGTCATCTAATTTTTTAGCTCTACTCATTTGATTTACAAATGTGTACATGATATCGCTGATATCACTTAGTCCAGGACGCTTCTCAAAGAACTTAGCAATGTTTGCTTGTTCTTGATTTGCTACCTTTTCTATGTTGCCTAAGTTGTCTGCATTTACTGGCGGCGCCTTGCTTACATACTGTTGTCCTAAAACTAAAAGATCTGCTGTGCCATTAAATTGTTTTACATCTTCAATAGGTGTGCCTGACTTATCGCCAAAGTATTCATATGCTGAATGTGCTGCAACACCAACTTTACTTTTGCCTACTTTACGTCCAATGTCACTTTGTGCTTTAACATTGTATGTAGTTTGATTAGGAGTAAAACTTATTGCTCCGTCACTGCCTTGATATGGTTTACCTGGATGGTATAGTAAGTCGCCATACATGTAACCTTTGAAGTCCGGTGGAGTCGCTGCTTCAAATATTGGCCATAGGCTTGCCATATCTTTTGCAAACTTAGGTCTCCATTCTTCACCTTTACCTCTACTGTTGATAAACTTTTCTAATTCATCAGCTGAGTTAGACTTACCTTCTTCCTTACCCCAATTATTTTTTCCAACTAATCTAAACTGGCCGTCATCTTCACGTCCCCAATACACTGTTGGATTACCGTCCCATTTAACTGCAACATCACTAGCATCTTGCTCCATGCTCTTTAAGATATCAACTGCACGTTTAGCACCATCAGATGGATTAGTAAACACTAGGTCTTCTAAGTGATTAAACTCTCTACCTACGGCTTCTACTAATACAGCTTCTGTTAAAAATTCAAATGCTCTCATGCTTTTTTCTTCTTCTTAGTTTTATCTACGTATGTTGCGTGTGGCACATTTAAGTTCTTCTTGCCATACACAGGACCTACTTTATGCATCTTAGAAAGTTTGTCAGCTATCGAATAGCGTATGTCTACAACCTCGCTTATTTTCATTTTACGATGTCTATCATTTTACGCATCCAAGCATTGTGATCCGCTTGGTAAGTTTCGACTTGCTTATTGTCCGGTAATTCTAAACCGTCTCTTGCAAAGGCTTCAACAGCGTCTGCAACAAGTTCATCGTAGTTTGGTAACTTCTTAATAAAGTTAACAATTGACTCTACTGATTCAAGTGTTGATGGTGTTGCTGTTTGCCCTAATAGGACTTTAGCGATTTGGTTGGGGTCTTGTGATACCAATTCGTTAGTTTCTCTATCTTTTAGCCCTTCATTTGCTGACCATTTCATACCCTTGGTTTTTGCTATGCTGGAAAGGAGGATGTGTCGATGCATACCTTTATAAGGTGAGTTTGGTCCACTTCCCTGCAGGCTGAACTTCATCCAATCTGGATCACCAAACATAAAGTCTGTTTGCACAAAGCCGTTTGAATCATCCCCTTTGATTGGAGTTTTAAAGTGTACGTTGATGCCTGACTTACGTATCCACTCTTTAGCGTTTACCTCGCCGCCGATGTTATCTTGTACCCAAGCAAGAAGCGTAGCCTCTAAGTCTGCTTTTGTTGTACTTGAAACATCTACTGCAAGATCTAAATCGCCACTGGTATCTTTCTTACCAGTTGTACCTAACATATTGTCTGTGAGTTCTAAGTTTGTTATTCCTTCTAACCATTGTACAGTCGGTAATACATCGCTCTTTGCAACCCTTACAGTTACTGGCTTACCTTCCGCATCTTTAAATATGTTGCCACCTTCTAAAAGTAGTGTCATGTTAGCGTTCTCGTTTCTTTGATTCAACGACCCGTTTAATTCCTCTATCGAACTTAGAAGAATCCGCGCCTTTTATAGAATTGATAAATCTACGCTCCAGCTCAATAGCTGTTGTTTGATCGTAATGCTTATGCATAGATTCTATTAAATTAATTGCTGAGTTAATAATATTAGTTGCACGACTTTGGATCAGAGATTCTGTATCTCTGCGATCTGCAATTTCGTTTAATTCTTGTAAAATAGACCTTGTTTTAATTTTCATCGTGTTTTCCTAAAATTACTAACTGTATTTACCCTTTTATGTAACAAATTATACAACAATGATTTGCGAGTGTCAAGAACTTTAATCTGTCAACTTTTTTGCGGCGGACTGTTGCAAAAATAGCATGACAGCCTTGCATGAAAATCCGCTCTAATTAGGGCAGTAATACTGTACTATTATATAAATACAGGTGACAAAAGCGCAGGGTGGCGATCGAAACCCTCAAAGTTGTCAAAATATACATACAGACACCAGGAAAGACTGGGGCATTGTCCATGCCTTACAAGTGATTGACGGGGACCAAAGGTTCACGCACCGCCGGGGAAGTTCCGGGGTATTGCTTTCCTCAAGCATCCACAAAACTTAATCAAGGAGAAAAAAATGGCAACCATGCTATTCAATGGCCTTGTGAGTTTACTTGGAAACCCAAGCCCAACTAGGGCTTTCGAAAAAGAGATGCTCACTTACGCCAAAACTGAGTACGGAAGTGATTGGCAATATGCTTATCACTATATGATGACCCACGAAGGACGCGGTCCTAGAATGGGAGTGAAGAACTAATGACACAAGCAATTATGACAGTATCACACTTGCTACAAGATGCTTTAGAAGGACTTGTGGATTTAGTTAGACAATGGAGACGCAACAGAGCCCGCAAGGCTATGATTGCAAGAACTCGTAGAGAATTACGCAACCTTACAGATCATGAACTAAAAGATTTAGGGATTTACCGTAGCGACATCGAAAGTATTGCTAGAGGTACATTCCGAGATAAGAGAATGACTGCAACTACAAATAAGAATTTAAGAGGATGGGTATAATGACTGCGATAACACAAACTACATGGAACTTTACATGTAAACTTTGTACCATTATCAGAAATGCTTTGTTTGCATTTTGGGTTGGTACAATTGCCTTTGGCGAAACAGCAGGTCGTGCTAGAGCTGCTAATGAACTTGCTCGTATGGGATACTACGATCAGGCTAAAAAACTAATGACGGAGAGAAGTGATGTTACTGCTAAGAAAACTGTATAACAATTTAGAAATTGCTGGATACGGTAGAGCAGCAAACTTAATGCGTCTGCAAGGTAGACCAGATCTATCAGCGGACTTACTTAAAGAGCAAAGACATCTACAAACTGTCAAGCGTAAAGCAATCGAAAGACTAGAAAGAGTAAGAAAAGCCAAATCAAATTACGAGCCTGGTGATCATTACTTTAGAGGAAAGTCTGTAGCATTTTGGAAAGGACATGCATAATGTGGCCGTACACCGAAGACGAAGCTGAATGGATTAATGGAAAGTGATGTAAGGGCGACGGCTCAAGCACAGGCTGAGAAAGCGTTTGCTAATTTCATACTGTGGTCGAAACGTACAACTTATACCGCTATTGCATTTTTATTAATTGTTGCTAGTTGTAACTTTGGAGTTGAAGATAAAACATATCCAGGTTATAATGGTGAACAATATAATCCATCGAATTTGAAAGTAAAATAAAAAATGACAGAGCTGTCCGCCAAGACGGCTCTGCCATAACTTCTTTGTGTTATGAAATATTTTTATTTGCGATTATAGATATGATATAACACCCATACAGCTACTAACCCAACTAAGCCCTGTGCTGATAACGCTGTTATCATTCCAGTGATGTTGTCTACTACGCTGATGTTTGGCCAGAACGGAATGTTCTGTCCGTTGAATAGGATTTCAAGAACGATTGCTAATGAAATAAGTGAAACACCTACTTCGGTAATTGCACTCGCCCAACCCTTTACTTTATTTAAGATTTCCATATTGGTTATCTCCTTCTTGTTTCCTGACAACACTCAAGCGTTGAAGTCAGTGTAATATTTAGGTGCATGGAGATCAGAGTAAAAACACCATAAATGGTTTGCGGCACCTACAACGCAGGTGTTTGGAAAAGAAAAATCATTAAGTGCGTTGACAAAGGTAAATAATAGTGTTACATTATTAATGTAGCATAACACACAACACACACAAGGAGAAGTAAAATGTCATTAGACAAAATCAAAGATGCACTACCTAAAGTGCAATTCAATAAAAACGGTTACGAAATTCGCACAGAAGTGCTAGACATGGCCAAAGCATTTACAGAGTTTGAATATTCAAACAAGTGGATGGGTTGGGAAGTATCTGCAAAGCGTGACGAAAAAACTGGACAAGTACTTAACAAAGTCGATATGCCAGAAATTCCAGGTTCTAAAGAAGTTTTAGAAACAGCCGAGGAGTTTTACAAATTCGTAACAGGGACTTCAAAATAGAAAATTAATGCACACAACAGAATAATTTCCTAATTATGGGATGAAGATTATATATAGAACGGCATAGCCACAGATAATAGGAACATTACATTTGAAGTGGAGAAAGGGTAGCCAGGTTGCTACCTTTTCTTTTGAGTGCAACTTAAATACTGCCATGAATACAATGTATACTGAATGGTTTGCACAACTTGCACAAATCATAGAAGATAACATAAATGAAGTAGAAGCAAGATTCACACCCAACGATCCTATTAAAATGGAAGAAGGTGGACATTCTAGCAGAGAAGGCTGGACACAAACACACAAAGTTATACGTGGAAATGTATTTGAAAAAGGTACAGTAAATTATTCTTGTGTAACAGGAGAGTTTGATCCTAGATTTGCAAAAGAGATTCCTGGTACAACTGATGATAATAGACAGTATTATGCCACAGGTATAAGTGTAGTATTACACCCTACAAATCCTTGGGTACCTGCAATGCACTTTAATACAAGATATCTTAAAACACACGAGAAAGAATGGTTTGGTGGTGGTATGGATCTAACACCCTGCTTGGATAATGAAACATTCAAGATTGGGTATCATAGAGAGCTTAAAAAGGTCTGTGATTTGTATGATGCAACTTGGTACGACAAGTTTAGTAAAGCCTGTGATGAATACTTTTATTTGCCACATAGAAAAGAAACAAGAGGCATTGGAGGATTGTTCTTTGAATATTACGATCCTAAAGACATGGACTTTAAATTTGTAGAACGTTTGGGTATAAAGTTTGCAGATGTTGTGAGAACAACTGCAATTAACTATATGAACAACAACTACACAGACGAACATAAAGATATACAAAAGATCAAACGTGGGCGATATGTAGAGTTTAACTTATTATATGATCGTGGTACTAAGTTTGGTTTTAAAACAGGCGGCAACATGGAAGCAATATTAATGAGCTTACCGCCAGATGTGAGTTGGCCGTGAACATTGGGATAGGTGCATTAACTGCTGCTATCTTAGCATTCATTGCTTGGGTCATAAGGAAGGTTAGAAAATGAAGATAGGTGTCAGAGGAAGTAAACTAGCATTGGAGTATGCAAGTAGGGCAGCAGCTCTAATTAACAATGCTGAGATAGTTACAGTAACAACTGAAGCGGAAATAAATCCAGACACTCCTATATTAGAAATGGGTGGCAAAGGAGTATTCTGTAAAGCCATCGAACAAAAGTTAATAGACAAAGAAATTGATATTGCTGTTCACAGTTTAAAAGACTTAACAAGAGATTCAGATGATGTACTTGAGATATCGGCAGTATTAAAACGTAACGATCCTAGAGATTGTGTAATTGGTAATCCTGATAAGCCAGGGGCAAAAATAGGAACAGGTAGTCCTCGTAGAATTGCACAACTAAAAAAATTATATCCACAAGCAGAAATTGTTCCTATTAGAGGAAACATTGATACACGTATTTCTAAAGTAGAAAGCGGACAGTATGATGCTATTGTACTTGCTGTTGCAGGTCTTGAAGCATTAGGGTTACAAGATAAGATAACAAAAACATTTACAATTAGAGAAATGTTTCCTGCTGTTGGGCAAGGAGTTATTGCATTACAAACAAGAAAGAAAAGTTCTGCAAGTAATTTATTATCTACATCTTCAGACCCAGACACATATAAATGTGCAATGGCTGAACGCAAGATGCTAGAAGTTATAAATGGTGACTGCCATACTGCTGTTGGTTGCATATCTAGTATTGTTGGCGACTATTTAATGATGGAAGCTCACAACTTCGAAACTGATAAGTATAGTGAAGTAATCGGTAAGAAAGAAAACTATATCGAATTAGGTGAGCAACTAGGAACAAAACTTATATGAATGAAAAATTTACGAATGCCTGCAATAGGGTAGAACAGTCTTGTCCTCCGATTTGGATGATGAGACAGGCTGGAAGATATCAGCAACCCTATATGGAGATGAAAGAGCGTTTTACATTTGAGCAAATGTGTAAACTTCCAAGAGTTGCTGCTGATGTAGCAATGCTTCCAATTGATCAATTTGACTTTGATATTGCGATACTGTTTAGCGACATACTATTTCCTATTGAAGGATTAGGTGTGCCTTTAAAGTTTGCACCAGGTCCACAGTTTGATTATTATATCAATGAGGAAAACTATAGAGAACATAAAGATATTTCACGTGCAGTAGAACACATGGAGTTTCAAAAGGTTGCGGTTGCTGCAACTAGAGAGAAACTGCATAAATCAAAAAGTCTAATAGGCTTTGTTGGTGGACCGTGGACATTACTAAACTACGCTACAGGTAAGAAGCCTAACATGGATTTAAAATGGAAGGCAGCGTATATGGAAGAAGTTATTGTTCCTGTGTTAACACGCAACATACATCTACAACTAGAAGCAGGTGCAGAGAAAGTTATGATACTTGATAGTGGTGTAGGTAATATGAGCGAAGCATTCTTCAAAACAAATTACGTTAATATATTACAGCCACTAATACAAACTGATACAGGATATTACACGCAACATCTAAATCATAAGTGTTTGCCTACACTGTACAGAATGGGATGGTCTGGTATAGGTGTTGACCATACAGTTGATATGCAACGAACATTTAAAAAATATCAAGACGGCTTTATACAAGGTAACTTCGATGAAAAATTAATGATGACTCCTAAGCCTTATCTAGAAAAAGAAATTACTGAATGGCTTGATAGCATGGAGCATGTTGATAGAACTGGTTGGGTATGCGGACTAGGACACGGAATACATAAAGAAACTCCAGAAGCCAACGTAAAATTATTTGTGGATATGGTTAGGGAAAGATATTCATGAAACTAATACAACCATACTTTATTAGTAATCAAGGTAACGGAGATGATTGGGTACTTGCATCTAAACAGTCTGTCCTTGGTAACGACAATCACCCGTGGTCAGTTAAGGGCGCAATAGATACTATCGGTAGAGATATTGTTCTTGGGGTTAAAGATATTTTAGTATTTGTTATGCCTGAAAGATCTGAAATGCCAGATTGGGATTTGAATAAACGTGTTGTTAGCGAAATCAAAGCAGCATACGGAGATAAAGTAAACCTGCATGTTGATATATGCTTGTGTTCTACTACGCTAGATGGACACTGTTGTTACCCTACTGATGCAGCAAAGACAGACGAACAACTATTCGAACAAGCAAGTGTTGTATATGAAGCTGGAGCAGATGTATTAGCACCTAGTGACTGTCAAGATAATACTGTAAAGAATATTAAAGAACATATTAAAGTAGATGTAATGAGCTATTCAACTAAGTTTAGATCACAATTCTATGATGGCTTTAGACAAACTATTGGAGTTGAAAAAGGTATACATAGAAGTTATCAATTAGATGTAAATGATAGAGAACTTGCTATTGCTAGAAGTGTAAAGTATTTTAATGACGGTGCTACTAGTTTAATGGTTAAGCCTGGAATGACTAGTATTGATCTTATTATGCCTATTAAAGAAGCAACTAAGTATCAAGCACCTGTTGGAGTATATCAAACAAGCGGCGAATACATTGGCTTACAAAGAAATACTTGGCTAGTTCCAGAGATGTTAAAAGAAACACATGATGTTTTTAAACGTGCTGGTGCTGACTTTATGATTACTTACGGTGCTAGGGAATTATATAAACAGGCTGCTAACTGATTCTTCGTTAGTTATTCTACGCATTGCTTCACCGAACAAAGGTGCTACACTTACTTGACGTGTTTTCTTACAGTTCTTAGGACAACGATTAGCAATAGTATCTGTAACAACTAATTCATCAAGCACACTTTTTTCAATCTTTAAACAAGCATCACCTGACAATACTCCATGTGTAATATAAGCACGAACTGACAATGCACCAGCATCCATAATTGCTTTGGCTGCATTACAAAGTGTTCCGCCACTATCAATAATATCATCTACTAGGATAGCATGTCGTCCTTTAACATCACCAATCAAGTTCATTACTTCTGACTTGCCTGCTTCAGGACGCATTTTATCTACAATAGCAATGTCACCTGTAAACATGTCAGCAAACTTACGAGCTCTTACTGCTCCACCTGCATCTGGAGATACAAACACTGTACCTTGTTGATTAACTTCAGGGTCGTCAATAATACCTATTGTACGTTTAATGTCTTTAGCAAATGCAATTCTACTTGTTAAGTCATCAACAGGAATATCAAAGAAGCCTTGTATCTGTCCTGCATGTAGATCCATAGTTAAGATTCTATCTGCACCAGACGTTGTTAATAGATTAGCAACTAGTTTTGCTGTGATAGGTGTACGACTTGCACTCTTACGATCTTGTCTTGCGTACCCGTAATAAGGAATAACTGCTGTAATACGACTAGCACTTGATCTACGTGCCGCATCAATCATTACCATTAGTTCCATAAGACTGTCATTAACTGGTTGACTTGTGCTTTGGATAATAAAAACATCTTCGCCTCTAACGTTTTCTAAAAATTCTACGCTAGATTCTCCATCTGCAAATGTGGAAACTTTAGCCGGAACAAGATCACTAAAACAGTGTTCTGCGATCTCTTGTGCTAATTTAGGATTAGCATTTCCTGTAATGATTTTCATCTTCAAATGTAGTCCTTCCTTGTTTGATATTGTACTTATATAATATTACAAAATCTTCTTTAAGTCAAGAAAAAAGCAGTGACGTCGAACACTGCTCTATCCATTCTAGTATCCGTTTGGTACAATAACATAGTGTATCATTAACACTACACCTACTGATGCACCTAGTCCTATCATCATTTTAATGAAGTCTTTGGTAATCAACGGAAACACTGTTTTGAACTTTTCCTTGCCAGTCATTGTAGCCATAGCAAGTTCACGTCCACATAACAATCCTACAAACACCCACGTTGTAGACATTGGTATATCGTTTAGTTCTTTGAAGAACAAAAGTATAAGAAAGTATACTGCATCAATTATTGTAGCACTACGAACATATCTTGTGTTGTGCTTTTCAATAATAATATTTTGTATCTTACCTCCACCCTCTTTAAACATAAAGCCTAAGCCTACAATAAACACAAGTGAAATCATTATCATTAGATCCCAAGGTATCTGTCTAGGTAGGAACACGGCAATGTTTGCCATGTCATGGCTTAGCCAAGTGAACCATAAGAAGCCTGTGGTTACCCACTGTCCTATTCTCCACCATCGTTTATGTTCTTCTTTGACTGGGTTTGCTTCGTTTAGGATTTTAGTTACTCCTATCCAAATAACATATGCCGCGACTGCTGCCACCGCATACCCCATCATGCTTTTAACAAGCATCTTCTCTAGCACAAATGTACTAGCGAATGCACTTAATACTAAAAAAGAAGTACTAACTGGTACTCCTATCCTTGTAAGTATTAATAGTAGTCCTGGTGCCATTGCATGGTACCATTGTATCTCTTGGAACGGTATTTTGTTTAGTCGTCCGTAACTGATGTCGCCACCGTTAGTGTACCAACCATACCAGAGTGTATACAGTAGAACAGCCGAAGCCGCTCCCCACATAACTTTCCAATTGAATTTGTCGTTGTTTGATGCGATCCAAGTGCCTAACGTTTGTACTGAATCATTTGCAATAACTGCGTAACCTGCGAATAGGAAACCTACAGCCATCCATAGGGTGAGTGCGTCCATTTATTATCTCTTTCCAAGCATTGTTCGACTTTATTTATAGAGTAACATCAAATGTGTACGATGTCAAGGCAAAAAGGGGCCGTTTCCGACCCCCCAAGTGATTATGCAAATGTTTTTGCTATTTCTCTTTCTGCTTCGGTTGCAAAGTTTTTATCCCAATTGTCTAAATGCTTTTTCATAAAGCGATTAAACACAGGAGGTATCAATGCTAACGCAAAGAGTGTAAAGTAACCTACACCAGTGTTAGGTGCACCTACTTCATCTAGTTCCCAGAAGTGTGTCTCACCTCTGTCATGATGATCAGCCTGGCGACCAATCTCAATGAAGAACCAGCTTGTGAATAATGTTGAGTTATCCCAGGAATGTCTATAGTCTATTGGTTCGCTTTTAACACGAATCAAACCATAGTGTTCTAGATAGTTAAGTGCTTCAAGTTCGAAGTTTGATATTAACCAAACAAGTCCGATACATGCGACACCTAACCAACCACCTGCAAAGAAGAACAATGCAAGTGTAGGTACACTCATCATGTAACCTCTTATCCATCTATTACTTACGGACAAGAAAGGTTTGCCTAAACGTTTCAATCTACCTCTCTCCATTTCAAACAAGAACTTAGATTGTCCTAAGTGTGATTTGATATAGTGTGAATAGATATCACGTCCTCTAGGTGCTGTTGCAGGATCGTCTTCACTTGCTAATTCCAAGTGATGATTGTACACATGAGCATAACAGAAATGTGCTGAACCTGATAGTCCCATCATCCAACGACTTATTACAAATGCAATGCCTTTGGTGTGAGATAGTTCATGCCCATAGATTATGCCTATGCCTGCAAATATACCTGTTGAAAGTGTAGCACCTAAAAGTTCTGCACCTGCCATACCATTATAGATCTGATATGCTAGTGCCAACTGAAGTGCAACAAAGACCGGTAACATCAAATACATTACTGTATTCTGTAACCAGGGGATTCCCAAGGTCTCTCCGTTCTCATCAACTGCTCCACGAGTTTGAACATTGATAAGAGTGTCAAGTATAATGCCTACTCCCAATAAGCCTACACCTGTCCATGCCCACGCTCCACCTGCTAACACTCCAGCGAGTGTAACAAGTATCAACAATGGCGCAATGAAGTACCTTATGTTTACGAGAAGTTTATTCATTGTATGCCTCCTGCCTTATCGGCGGTTATTAATCACACAATGTATTAACATAGTAACACTTGACACACTAAATGTCAAGTGCTTAATATTATTTATAGAACTAGATGTTTTTGTGGGGGCTTATAAGAATATTGTTATATTACTACGTTCTTATGGATGAGTAACTAAATCGTGTATGTGTCTCCAGTTCTTAACTGTAGTAATACCTTCATGCCTATAATCCATGTTATGACCGTGTTCGATCAATAAAGGTTTAAGCCCTTGTGCTAATCCTGCTTCACAGTTCTTAGGTTTATCTTCAACCCAATACAGTCCAGTACCTTTGTATTTTTCTAATGCATCGTCTTTGTCTGCACCAGTTCCTAAGTATACATATTTTGTAAATGCTGTTGTTCCAAACAATTTATCAATGTTCATTGTTCTTAGTTTCTGTGCATTCTTATCTAAGGAAAGTGAAGTAATTAAATGGAATGTGAATCCATATTCTTCGTGTAGTTTCTTAACATAAAACTGTGCATCTCTCAGTCCTGGAAGAAATCCAATCCATGCACTGTTATTAAATATGTTAACAAGTTTTTTTGATTGTGTTGTTGGAATACCGTATCGCTCACCTATATCATAAATGAACTGCGACCCTTCAATTCTTTCGAAACCTTGTTCGCCCATCCATACATTAAATGCCCATTCCCAATCGAGTAAGACACCGTCTGCATCTACTAAGATTACTTTATTATCTCGCAATTTCATATAACTCCTTTTCTATTGTACCTATATTATAGCACCAATTTAAAAAGAAGTCAACCCCTTTTCTCTTTATATGCTTCTTCGAAGCCTTCCATACCGTATTCAGCACGTTCACAGTTACCCCATAGTCTCTTAAAGTAACCATCATATGATGACATTATAGTTTCGTGTGATGTATTTAGGTGTCCTTTGACTAACCAAAAAAGCCTATAGGCTTCTTTCTCTTCATCTTCCACTTTCTTCGTCTTTCGTTTTGTATTGCCATTCGTCAGTATGTCCTACTGACCACTTAGGTGTGTTCTCAACTGTGTAGTTTTGTGTACACACTTTGAAGTCTGGCATTTTGCGTTCTGGATGAACTAGACTTTGATCTGTAAATATTACTCTGTTGTTTGGTTGTGCTGCAAACTGTCCGTTGTCTAACTTAATAACGTTAAATGTTTTATGTTCAGGATCGTGTTCGCTAAAATTAATGTCAAGTGTTGAGTGTTGTGCATGACATGTATCAAGTGTAAACATGTAATCGCCTTTGTGCATTTTCTTATCTTTGCCAAAAAACTCGCAGTTAGATAGCATAGGCTTTTTAATTAGTGTGATATCATAATCAAAGCAATCCCATATCTGTAATGTGTCTAAAGGAAGTTGATTATCTTTATCATAATCTTCTTTCCAAACAAATGCTGATATAGGAAGTTTATCGTACAATGCACCGTACTCAGTTAGAAGTGTTTCAAAGTATAGTGCTTTGCCCATTATACTTCTAATTGAAATCCATACCCCAGGCGTGAGTTCCCCATGACCTTTTTGTAGATCATATAAGTATTCCTTTTTAACAAATACTTCTTGCGGCGGTAAGTTGTGGACTAAGAACGACATCCAACTCCTTTTGTTAAACTTGCGGTGTTTCCATTCCTTTTACTAATTTATCACAATGTGCAATGTACTCAGCCATAGAATGATCCGAGAAGTTATCTATTTTAAATGCTTTTAGTCCTCTCCACATTCCACGGAACTTATCTTTTGTTCTTTGCCAGAACGAAAGTTTACGTAGGTTACCCCATGAATTAAAGTAATGGCAAGTGCCATGATGTTTGAAACCCATTATTGATAGTGGTACTGTAGTAACAATGTCGTTATTGTTTACAAATCTGTGATGTTCAACATTTAAACTGTTGCAGTATGCTGACCATCCAACTCTAGGTGAACCATATGTGTAAAGCTCAACAGGATCACTTAGTTCTGGACTATGCTTACATCTTGAAGCCATTATAGTTGCCATTGCAGCACCTAATGAATGTCCACAGAACCAATGTTGTTTCTTTAGATTAACTTTACGGTCCATATCCTCTTTCACATGTGGCCAAAGTTCGTCTACTTCTGTTTTGAATCCTCTGTGTACTCTAGAAACTGTTTCAGAAATAATAGGAAGAGCGTTTAAGTCTGCTTTAATATCGTTATATTCTGTTGGCTGTGTTCCACGACATGCAATAACCATATCGTTTTTATTCATAAAGCGATAAGCCTGGGCACCGTCAATATCATAAAACTCTACTGTTGTAAAGCCTAGCTCTTTTGCTTGTGTTGTTGCATCTTTTGGATCTAAGTATGCAATTGCTGATAGTTCAGCAAATAATAAACTTCTTTGATTGAAAGTAAGTTCTGCTATTCCTTTCTTTAATTTTTCTGATAACATATTTCGCTCCTATTTTTATTTATAATGTTAATCCCTGTTTTGGTGCACCCATAAATTCTTTTCCTGGAAATACTAAACAGGCATATTCATCAGTTACTTTAAGAACGCTCGTAAAAGTTCTTGTTTCCGGATTGGCCCACATTTCTAATACTGCTTCTATTGCTCTACCATCTGGAATTTTAAATAATATCTTACCTGCTGCGAAAGGTTGCTCGCCTGCTTTAAGAATGATACTTATTACATCTGAATAACGACCACAATCGATCATTATAGGCAAAGTTTGATATTGTCCTTGTGGTGGAATATTTGGAAGGCCTGGTGTTGGTGTCGGTGCAGGTTCGTCAGTAGTTGTAGTATTAAGAGCTCCAATAACTCCTCCCGTAGCAGACGCTGGTACTATCCATAATCCGAATACTAGTGTTAGTAATGCAATTAATCTAAACATTTACTTCTCCCTATAAAACAACGACTCCTTCGCGGAGTAGTTTTTCTCTGTTAGCCATATGCTTCAGTTGGATTTCCTCTTTGCTTCCACCAAAGTATGCTACAGCATGTCCTTCTTCAACCATGATATCAGTTATCATGCGTCCGTCCTCTGTAGAAAAGTCACCCAAGATACGACCGAACTTGCCTTTCATGTCCTCGCCGTTTTTATTAATTTGGGTTTTTAGAACTGTTGTTTTACCTAATAGTTCTTTAAGCCTTGCCTTTGCAGCAAGTCCAAACTTCTTTTCTACCTTGTCTCGTGTTCTGCTTTCTGGAGTATCAATACCCATAACACGTACCCTTTCATCTTTTAAGACAATACCAAAACCTAGATCAATATCTACATCAACAGTATCGCCATCTACTATCTTTACGACAGTGGCTCTGTACTCGTACATAACGTTTTCGCTCCTAATTAGTTATATACGTATTTATTAAAAAAGGATAGGTTTATGACCAAGGACGACTGGCAACTGGAACACCAGCGTTGTCTGTGAGTGCTCCATTATTGTCTGAAGCATTGTATCTTGTAGGCAATCTGCCAAGATTTAATGTGTTAAGAGCTCTATATGATACAGCATTAGTATCAACACTACCAGAAATAGTTCCATCATCTGCAACTGATTTGCCTTGACGTTTTGCTTCTGCTTTGGCTAATTTAGTATCTTGTCTAGTTTTTTTAAGTGATAAAGTTGATATACCGTTCGCTGCCATTGTTCGCTCTCCTATATTGTTATTTATGTTAAATACATGTATGTACAACATAATTAAATTCTTTAAAACTTGGGCTAATGAATATAATAGCCTAATGGACGAGCTAAGAAAAGACGGTTGGTATCAATGCCATCACTCAATGGGAACACTATTCTATCATGATAAACAAAGAACCAATAAACAAACTACTAAAAAGCCTAAAAGATAGCGGCAACTATAGGGTTTTCAACGACATACTTAGGGAAAGAGGCGAGTTCCCTAGAGCTATCTGGTACGGACCTTATAATATTAAAAACATTACCAATTGGTGTAGTAACGATTACTTAGGCATGGGACAGCACAAGGTTGTCATAGACGCTATGCATACTGCCCTAGACCAAACAGGATCAGGCTCGGGAGGTACACGTAACATAGGTGGCACAAGCCATTACCACGTTGCGTTGGAACATGAGATTAGTACGTTACACAACAAAGCAAAGTCCTTGCTGTTTACATCTGCATACGTTGCAAACGAATGGACACTTATTTCATTAAAAAGAATATTCCCTAACATTGTATTCTTAAGCGATAGTAAGAATCACGCTTCATTGATACAAGGTATTAGACATAGTAAAGCAGAAAAGCAAGTGTGGCATCACAACGACATGGATCAACTAGAAGAACTATGTGCTAACGCTGTACTTGCCAATCAAGTTCCTTGTATAGTATTTGAAAGTGTTTACTCTATGGACGGAGACATTTCGCCAATGGAAGAAATATGTAATATTGCAGACAAGTATAATGCAATAACATACATTGACGAAGTACACGCTGTTGGCCTTTATGGCGAACACGGAGGCGGCTGGACGGAGAAACTAGGACTTCAAAACCGAATTGATATAATCAATGGCACACTTGGAAAGGCCTTTGGAGTTCAAGGTGGTTACATTGCTGCCGATGCTGATGTTATTGATGCTATCCGTTCAGTGGCTTCTGGTTTTATCTTCACGACTAGTATGAGTCCTGTTGCATGTGCTGGAGCAATGGCTGCTATAAAATACTTAAAAGATCACAACGAAGTTCGAGATCAACATCAAGCACAAGCAAAAAAATTAAAAGAAAGATTAACAGCAAACGACATACAGGTTATGGAATGTGCAACTACGCATATTGTTCCTGTACTTGTAGGCGATGCTAAGAAGTGTAAGTCAATGAGCGATATGCTTATTGATGAATATGATATCTATGTACAGCCAATTAACTATCCTACAGTAGAAGAAGGTACAGAACGTTTAAGGTTTGCACCTACTCCGTATCATGATGATAAAATGATTGAGGATTTAGTTATTGCTCTGAAGGCTGTGTTTGCTCGTCACCAGGATTAATCTTAAACTGATCTTCTTCATAGTCAGGAGTTCCTGCTTCAAATATAATTGAATTATGGTCTAGTGATTCTAATTGATGTGGAGTCATTTCAGCAATGTCAATTGTGCTACCTTCTTGGATAACTTGTTCTCTTGCCATGCCTGTTTTAATATCAATAAATGTAATCTTAAACTTGCCTGCATTAACAAACCAACTCTTACGTCTGCTCTTATGAATCATCATAGCAGTTTTCTTGTGAGGCTTTTCAAATACTAATAGTTTTCCTGTGTAGGATTCATTAGAAGCCCAATTGAGTTCCATTCCCCAAGCAGTTGGCCTTTGTCCTTGTGGTACTATCTTCATGGACGTTTATCAATAATTTGATCAACTAGCCCGTAGTCTAATGCTTCTTGTGCAGTCATAAAGTTATCACGTTCCATATCAGCACTTAGCTCATCAAATGTTTTGCCTTTAGAGTTATGCTTTTCATAGATAGCAGTAAGTTCTTTCTTAATCTTTAGAATCTCTTCTACTTGAATTTGCATATCTGTTGCTTGTCCTCTTGCACCACCACTAGGTTGATGAATCATATGCCTTGCATTTGGCAGCATATATCTTTTACCTGGAGTGCCTGACTGTGCTAATAGGCTACCCATTGAACATGCTTGTCCTATTACGTATGTAGAGATGTCAGGTTTAATAAATTGCATTGTGTCATAGATACTCATACCAGCAGTAACAACTCCACCTGGACTATTAATAAACAACGATACATCTTTGTCTGAATCTTCTGATTCTAAATATAACAACTGTGCAACAATAAGATTTGCACTCATATCTTCGACAGGACCATTGAGCATAATAACTCTGTCCCTTAATAATCTACTGTAGATATCAAAAGCTCGTTCGCCCTTGCTTGTTGATTCAACTACCATTGGTACTAATGCCATTTATTTTTCCTCTTGTTTAATATTACTCGTTATATTAAGGTCTGCAACTAAATTTGTCAACCATGATTTTACATCAATTGTTGCTTTCCAACCTAAGTCTTTGAGTTTACTCATATCAGCTAGTGTATGTTCAATGTGTCCTATGCGTGGAGGTGTATGAACTTGTTTGCTACTAACAATGTCTGCTAACTCTCTAATAGACACTGACTCGCCTGATCCTATATTATATATGTCTCCACTCTTTCCGTGTTCTATAATTAGGCTAAGTGCAGATATAGCATCACTAACATGTATAAAGTCTCTAGTCTGTGATCCTGTTGCATCAAGCAATAACGGATCACCATTTTGTGCTGCTTCAATAAATTTTGATATTACTAATGAATACTTTCCCATCTCCATGAACGGACCATACATTGTAAACGGCCTTACTATAATAAGTTCTGTTGTTGGTAAGCGAGTGTTCTGTGCTGTTAGAGCAGCTTCAGCAGCCATCTTACTAATAGCATATGGACTTGTAGGATTTAGTGGATCAGTTTCTTTGTTAGGTGTCCAACCATTGTTACCATACACAGAACTAGAACTGAAATAGATAAACTTCTTAACACCTAGTGTTTGTGATAGAGCATATATCTTTTGAGAAGTTCCTATGTTCATGGTGTAATACTGTTCGTAGTCTTGCCAACTAGGACTTATCCTAGTCTTGTTAGCCAAATGTATAACAACATCACAATCCATCATGCGCTGTTTAACTTGCCATAGGTCGTCTTGTATGTCTATACCTGCTACATCGAACTCGTCATAGAAGTCTTTTTTATCTCCAAAAAGATCTAGAGGTAGGTCAATACAACTAATATCATGTAAGTCTTTATAAACATACGATAAGTTTCGTCCAAAAAAGCCTGCTGCACCAATGATTAATATCTTCATACATATAATTATTGCTCTTAGGGGTTGACAAGTGGTAATCGTGAGTATATATTATACAGTATAGTTTAACGCTATGGGCCAGTAATTCGTTACGCACCCAGGCACAAAGTAACACTAGCAATTCGTTGCACATGTTATAAGGAGTTAAAAACATGAAGAAAGTTCCGTATAATCGCCAGACGGAGATCAACAAGTATCTGGCTAAATTTAAAATTCCCTTTGAAATGAAAGATGACGCAATTGATTTGCGTACTATGTCTGACAACTACGACCGTGGTATTATTCCACTTAATGATATTGCAGAAGCAATTGATGTTGTACTTGGTCCTGACAAGAAGCCCGATGTCCAAGACCCATATGATCCTAAAGAAGGTATTGTAAAGTTTGGTTGGATTGATTGGGAAGATATGTATTTGTGGCCTAGGTTCCAACGAGATGTTGCACCTAACCATATGTATAAGATTGAACAAGACTACGAACACACTGCGGTACTGTTGCCAACTGCTATACTAGTAGACGGTATGTACATGCTGTGGGACGGACATCATACATCACAAGAAATGTTTAGACAAAAGTATACTACCTATCCTATGTGGTATATTGATACAAATATGATTACTGATGAAACTGTTACTGAAGCAGGCTTCACCGACAAAGTTGAGTATGCTGTTTGGTTAGCAGGACAAAACATGATACGTATTAACAGTCGTAACAAACGTAAACTTCATGCCTATGATGAGTTTATGATTCTACTAGAAACAAAAGATAGTGCAACTGTACAAATGAATAACATTTTAACTGCTACAGGGTTCACACCTAAGCGTAATGCTAACACACCGAATGCATTCAGTCAGATTAAAAGTGGACAAACTATATTTGAAATGGCAGACGATTACGGTGTAACAGGCAAATACTTTAAACGTGCATTGCAATTCCATAACACACATTGGAAGAAGGCAGCGGCAGAGTTAGAGATATGGAGGCCTATGGCACTATTATATAAGATGGCAGAGGTTGAAGGCTTTGCATTAGATGCAGACTTCGATAAAGAACTAGGCAAACTGTTTATTAAAACTTGGGGAGATCCTACATCAGTACAACTAGGACTGAAGGAAAACTATGAGAATGCTCTCCACACCAAAGGATTTACTAATCCAAGAGACCATGATCAATGGCGTGTGTATGATTCTATTGTAAATCTATATAACGATAAGATTGGACGTATCACACTTCCAACAGCACAGTGTAGGTGGTAGCATGAAATTCTTATACTTAATGAAAGACCCTCTAGGCAGTGGTGATTGTAAGATTGGAATCACTAGCATGAATAGTGCTAAGGCTAGATTAGGTGTTTACCAGAACAGTTATTCTGCTCGCAGTCATTATGCTACGTTTAATCACTTATGGTATGGTAAAGCAAATCCAATTAGCAAACTAGAAAGCGTACTCAAAGATACGTTTGGATATGCTATTATGCTAGAAGGTAGAGGCTACTCAGAATGGATAGCAGAACCAGAGGAAACGATATTAAATAAGATTGCAGAAACAATTAAAGATTACCATTTTCATGTGTACGAAATTGGACAAGAAATCAACGTGCATAACATAGAAAATGTAATAAATGAGTTGACAAAAACCGATTAATTTGCTATAATGTATATAATAATTAGGCAAACAGAGAGGCATAAATGAGAACACAACCTGAAGTAATTATAGACAAACTTGAAGCAGACAATTCACGTCTAGCAAAAGAGCAAGTAATATTAGAAGCAATGGAAGAAGGACTAGATGAGTTCTTTGCTGGTTGCCGTATGGCACTTGATAAACTTTACACATTTGGTGTGAAGCAAGTTCCAGAAGTAGATCCTGAGTGGAACGGACAAGGACTAGCATGGGATAAGTTCTTAGAACTTGCTGATGCACTATATAAACGTAAACTTACAGGTAATGCCGCACAAGATGCAATCAAACTTGCAAGTGAAGTAGCAACTGCTGAACAATGGAATAAGTTTTATAGACGTATTCTTATTAAAGACCTGCGTTGTGGTGTAAGTGAAAAGACTGTAAACAAAGTCGCTAAGAAGTTTCCACAATATAAAATTCCTGTGTTCGAATGTATGTTAGCACATGACAGTGCCAATCATGAGAAAAAGTTAGTTGGTAAGAAACTACTTGAGCCTAAGTTAGATGGTGTACGTTGTGTTACTATTGTAGACTACGAAGCAAAGTCAGTTACACAATACACACGTAACGGTAAAGTATTAGAAAACTTTGCACACATCACAGAAGCATTGCATGGCTTTATGGAAGAGATTGGTCGTTCATATGTAATTGATGGTGAAGTTGTTTCTAATAGTTTCCAAGACTTAATGAAACAAGTACATCGAAAGAGTGATGTGAAAGCACAAGATGCAAGACTTGCAGTGTTTGACATTATTCCGTTAGTAGAATTTAAGAAAGGTGAAAGCATACAAGGACAAAGACGTAGAAGTAATATGCTTAAAACCTTTGAAAAGATATTTGAACAATGTTTTTGTGATTTAGTACCACAAGAAGAAGTAGAACTAGGTACTATGGTTGGAGATACAATGTTCAAAGACTATAATAAAAAAGCAGTTGAAGCAGGTTATGAAGGTATCATGATCAAAGATGTTGATGCTGTTTATCAATGTAAGCGATCACATTCATGGTTGAAGATGAAACCTTTCATTGAAGTATCACTGGAGGTTAAAGATGTCGAAGAAGGAACAGGACGAAACGTTGGTAAACTTGGTGCATTCATTTGTGAAGGACTTGATGACGGAAAGCAAATTAATGTTAATGTCGGTAGCGGTTTTACTGATATTAATAGGGATGAGTTTTGGGCTAGTAAAGATACTATCCCTGGGCAAATTGTAGAGGTACGTGCAGATGCTGTTACACAAAATCAAGATGGTACTTACTCGCTTAGGTTTCCGAGGTTTCTCAGATTTAGAGGCTTCAAGGCAGGCGAGAAGATCTAATATAGTAATATGGGATTTAGAAAACGAGGGATAATATGAACGAAGATGATATGAGTAAGTTTTACAACTTAATCTTTGCAGAAGCGGCAAAAGAATGTGACGCACAACAAGATATAATGGGTGTTGCGGCAGTACTAATGTCTATTGCACTTAGGTTGTACAAAACAGGTCTTCATGACACTGACTTTGAAAAGGTTATAGATAATCTTGTGAAAACTGCGGACAAAGTGAAGCCGTTCTTAGATGATCACGAACCAAAATCACGTATGTTGCACTAATGAAAGATATTCAATCGAAACATCTTCAAAGCAAGGCATTATGGTTAGTAATGCATCCTTGTCAGTCTATGGGTTGGGAACAAGATACTCTCTATCCTTGGAAGGCTGCTGAAGCAATTCGATTGGCACAGAAGATAGAATACTATCTTAGACCTATGAAGCACAAGGCTAAAGTAGTTCCTGATCATTTACAATGTATTAGTCATCTATCTCAATATAAGAACATGCAGACACAAGAAGACCTTGTAACTTACATGCGAAAGCATAGACTTGATAGCATTGTTTATTGTGGTTTCGATTATGGTATCTGTATTATAAGTGAAAAGCATTTAGGTATGGCTGAGGTTAGTAAGCGAACAAAATACAAACTTTATCTCAAGCATACATTATGTAGCGGCCCTGTAGATAGTAACTGGCACCTCGGAGACGAAAGAACTAAAGAGTGGGGAGGTCAGATCATATGAAGAAGTTTACTGTAGATATAAACGTAGGTGATACTGCAATGGTCGGACGTTTTAAGAATGTCCCTATAAAGATTGTTGATATTCAGCTTGACGAACATGGCCAACCTGTGTTAATATCAAACAGTGGTAAGAAACATTTATTTGCATGTCGCATAGACAAACTTAGTCCAGGCGGCCAAACACCAGCACAAATCAAAGCGAGAGCTAAACGTGCTACGAAAGGGAAAAAATGAGGGATCATATGGGTGACGAATACACAATTAGTCCATCAGAAGATATTGCCTACACAGGTACTGGTGCAACAGGAACATTTACTATAGATATTGGTGACTATAACGACACAGGTAGTGAGTTCAGTTACAATACAACTTATTCTGTAGAGCCTGAAGTTGGCGGCGAAATGCGCAAACGACTAGAAGCTATTGAAGCAAGGCTAAACATTTTAGTACCAGACCCTGCTAAGTTGGAAAAGTACGAAGCATTACAAAAAGCGTATGAACACTATAAGACTATGGAACGTTTATGCGTGGAGGAAGAAGAAGATGATAACTGATGAATATAATTTTGAAACACTCTATCACGGAGGCATACAGGCTAGACTAGCGTTTGGCGATTATGAACTCAGCATTGTGAAGGGCAAGTATACCTATGGCGGAGACAAAGACATGTTTGAAATAGGTGTATTTAAAGAAGGTATCATGACTGAGATGCCTGGTATAACTAATCCTGGAGATACTGTAAAAGGATACTTGACAAGTGATCAAGTTAAAGTTATAATTAAAAAAATGCAAGTAGCAACAGGCTACCAGCCAATGGAGATGGAACATGTACAAGATTGAAGATATTCAACCCGGCAAGAGCTATGGGTGTAAGTTTAAAGTAACAACTATGCTAGATACATTTGGTAGGCCTCCAGGTTTATCTGACACACCATTGGCAGGCCCAGGAGAGTATGAGAGCTTTGGCATCATCCAAGTACGAGACTTAGAATCTAAACTAGTAGAACTATATGACGAAAAGAGTCGTAAGACTTTCCGTTGTAGTTTTGATGATATCTGGGATATAGATGATGTTGAATACGTCGATAACACTGAAGAAGTGTAGTAAGTGTGGCATAGAGCAACCTTTAGATCAATTTTGTAAAAGCTCTGGTGCAAACTACTTACGCACTGAATGTCGTAAGTGTAACTCAAACCTAACCCGTGTACGAAACAAACTACGTAAAGAAGTACCACCACCCCCTGAGGATCATACATGCCCTATATGCCTTAAAGGTGCGGCTGAAGTGAAAGGTATGGGCGGACGAAAGAGCGGACATTGGTGCTTGGATCACGACCATAAGACTGAAAAGTTTAGAGGTTGGATATGCCATACATGTAATAGGGCACTGGGTCAGTTACAAGATAGGGTTGATGTATTGGAAAATGCTATTAAATATCTAAGCCAACCAAGTATCGACTGATTGTCTTCCTGCGGCCTTAACACTATATTCCCATAATTCATTAGGATCTTCACTAAACAATTGTTCAGGAGTAGTATCGTTGGCAACTAGCCATGAGCTGTTTTTAACAAATGGTGGCTGGCCATTAAGTTCCATATCTAATTGACCTGGACCCCATTGGCATAAACCATAGCACACTCTAAACCAACGTGGAGCATCACCATCTGCTAGACAGTGAAACATGCTTTCGTTTGATGTAACACGCCAATCTTCATTAACATACATTGTGTGTTCGTTTTCCCACTCTTTGCTGTGTAACATCCATACAGAACCTTTTTGTACAGGGCCACCCCAGAACAATGGGAAGCGAAGATTCTGAACATCAAGTTCAATCTCTCTTGCTAAACTTTCTAAATTATGTGGAGTCATTCTGTTAACACATAACGCCCAAGAGTTGTGTTTGTTATGATGTGTTACTAGGAGTGCTGTTCGGCTAAAGCGAGAATCCACCATACCTGGCGGAGCAACAAGTAAACTGCCATTAACGGGTTTAACTGGCATGGCTTAGGACCAATCTGGTAGTGGGCCGCCGTACTTCTTGCCCTTAATCTTTTTACCTCTAACTTTTACTCTTTCTGATCCTACTTTATGGCTTTTTTCACCATCACGTGAACGATAGCCTTGTGACTTACAAGATGCTAGTTGACTGGCTCCTAACGCACTATCAGGCTTACCAGATGTGCATAAAGCTCTACTTGCTGGTTCTTCTACAAAACGTGTATCTAATACTTCTGCTATTTTCATACTATGTTCCCTACCTGATGTACTGCTGTAATTAAAAGTGCCTTTGTATCTAAGTCGTCTCCTGCGTCTTGATCTATCTTTGGTTCTTCTATAAGACGCAACATAATGTCTTGGTATTCAAATTCTTCTAGCCCACCACCTTGATACTGTTCATATATCTGACAGGCCATACTTGCTCTTTCCTGAGCCCACTTAGGTCCACTTTCAGCCAACATTTCTAATTGTTCAATCATCTGTTCTCCAATATGTCTGTCATTACTTTTGTTGCTGTCTTGCTAAAAAAGCGTGGTGCAACACTGTGTATTAGTAGTGCAGGCACCAACAACTGTAGTTTAACTGCAACTTTAAGAGCCTTAATCATATGCTCTGGTCCAGTTTCTCCTACTTCTTTCAAATGTAATTTACATTGCTTACTTAACATGATTGTGTTTTCCTTGTTACAAATATTTATCTAAAAGTATCAGTCTTTGCTTTGGTCTGATTGCACTGTTAAGAAACTTTTGTAAATGATAAAACCAGTTACCTAATTGTATGTAGGTGCTGTCGTGTATCTTGTCACCCACGGTGTAGTAACTGCTTATGCCCAGTGAAGCATAGTATTCTATGTCCAGGCCTCTCTTCTTACCATACTCGGGCATCAAGGACACAAAGAACAAACATTGATCGGCATACTCTTGGAACAGGTAGGCCCTGTCTAGTTCTTGTAGGTTAAGCCAACGTTCACCAAAGCTGGGTTCGGGTATAAGCTCTGGCTTGTCTAGCCTATCAGCACATAGGTCTATAAGATAGTCTGATATATGTGTGGGCATATCAAACCCTACTTCGTTAGCGTGTTCGCTTATGTAGGTGCTGAACTGCTCCCTAACGTCAACCATCTTTGACCATGCTTTTTATTTCTAATACGTTATAGTTAGGGTCTTCAACAAAGAATGTTTCCTGCTCATAGTCAGTACCCTCAAAGCGTACATAGGGTGTATCTAGAAAGCCCACGCTATCCTTTACAGAAGCACGTACACGTTGATACTCATCATAGGGTAAGTGTATGCCTAAGTGTGGTACGCACACTTTACCCATGTCTACTTCATGCCTATGCCTATCAGGCCCCTTACCAACCCTGGGTATTGATTCATGTAGGGTTAACTCATTACCCCAAAAGTCAACGTCTTGCCAACGTCCGGCTTCAGCCATGTCTAGGGTACAGCCCAAGATGTCTGTATAAAATGGCAGGGTATGCTCTAGGTTGCCACCTTCAATGGCTAAATGGAAACGATTACTCACGATAGACTCCTTTCTTATCTAGTGTAACATTCTTTCTGGGTCAGCACCATATAGTTCTTCTAGATCAGTTTCTTCTAAACCCAGTCGTGCTTTAAAGTATTTGATTACGCAATTGAGATCACGTGCAGCCAGTGTGGCCTCAGTAGTGCCTTTTTGTAATAGGATTGTATGCTGCTTTGATAGTATGTCTAGTTCTTCTTCAAAGAGTTCTGCAATGGTTATTGCTTCTTGTGTGTACTCTTCGTCAGTGTATTGCTCTTCTGACATTTGTATATTCTCCGTATGATTACACAAATATTTAGCTATACTTTTGTATGAGCGTATTTTATGATGGCTTTAGCTACGTTAACGCCTGTGGCCTTCTCAAAACCCTGAAACCCTGGTGCTGAGTTGGCTTCACACACTAGATAGTTTCCATCAGGCCCATGCAGTAGATCAACGCCTGCTACGTCTAGGTCAAGGGCTTCTGTTACCCTTAGTGATATCTCTTCTAGAGCCTCATCTATGGGATAGTTCTCACCCATGCCTCCACGTGTTATGTTGGCCTTGAAGCTGCCGTCCATAGAGCTACGTTGCATAGCCCCTATGACCTTACCCCCTACAACAAACACCCTAACATCCTGGCCTGGCTTTTGATCTATGTAACGCTGCACAATGATGGCTTCATCGCTTTTAATACCGTGTGCAAACTCCACAAAGTCCTTGAACTTCTCCTTGCTTTCTACCAAGTATACACCCTTGCCGTATGACCCTGCAAATATTTTAACAACTGCCGGGAAGCCAAGCTCACGCTCTACGAGGTTGGCGTTGACCGGATGTCTTACCAGTATGGTCTTGGGTGTGGGTACGCCTTCTGCTGCAAATATCTGATGTGCATACAGTTTATCACGTGTTGCTTCTATGCCATCACTGTGATTAACAGAGGGTATGCCCAATCGTTCTAGATGTCTTAGTATAGCAAGTCCAAAGTAGCCCGTGCCTGATCCTGTGCGTGGTATGATAACTGAGGGCAGTTCAACCACCTTGTTGCGTACACGTATGCTGCGACGATCCTCCCTGCTAACTATGATGTCTATACTAGGGTGCAGTATAAGCTCTGTGCCAGGCCCACCCTCATCTATTAGCCGTTGGGTTTCGTAGCGGGTTGCCGCACTGCGTTTTTGCTGTATGATCCACGCTTTCACGTTACGCTCCTTGAATACACGGGGGGTTTCTGACAGTGTATTTATTGTTTATTTTGGATAAATGCCAGCCACAATCTAGTTGACAGAGACACCAAAAGGGTTATATAATACACATATGAAGATTAAGAAAACACTCAAGGGATTGGGATTGTGGACACGCAAAAAGGACATGCAAGAACAGATAAAGTTTGTGTTAACAACAAGCATTATGATAGGCCTCCTGCTTGTGCTAGTGGGTGCATTCCAATGAAACGAACACACGACATAACACTCAAGTTCAGTGTACCAGCAGAAGAAATGCCTGAGAACTATACACTGCAAAACCTACGTGCAGCAGCATCATATTGGATAAGTGGACCCAAGTTCCATGCACATGTGGTGACCCGCACAGAGTCTGACAGCCCCGAAGGGGTAGCGCCAGATGCACTGAGCCGCGAAGCGGCACGCGGTAGCGATGATTCTGAGTCAATTGAGAACAAAGAACTACTATGATTAAACGTATATCTACAGCAATCCTCACAGGCACTATACAGTTATTGAATGCTGTTGGATACCTCTTTGGTATGACCGCAGCACTGTTTGGTTGTTTAGCTGACAGTCTAGATCGTGTACGCACACTGATAAACACT